>Ga0302324_100007165_pt1 | contig 23819 bp, 27 predicted proteins | sample Palsa_T0_1_FD_201949 | JGI IMG/M metagenome (GOLD analysis project Ga0302324, IMG submission 201949) | Peat permafrost microbial communities from Stordalen Mire near Abisko, Sweden - Palsa_T0_1 | ecosystem: Environmental > Terrestrial > Soil > Palsa > Peat permafrost | place: Sweden: Abisko... | reverse complement strand
CGGACGGGCGGACACGTCTTCCTGCAATTTGTTCTGTTGGGAATGCTCTCGGTGACGCTCAACACGTCGGCTGACATCGCCGTGACCCTGTTGGCTGCGCCGCTCGGCCAGCGCATCCGCGGGTCGGAGCGCTTCCGCCGCCGCCAGCGAACGCTGACCGGCGCGGTCATGATTGGACTGGGTAGTTATGTGGCTTTTGGCGAGTCCAAATAGTTTGCCGCGTCCAAATTTCCGTCATCAAATGTTGAAACTTCGCGGTAACGCAAATTGACCCCGGACTGGGGTCGGCCAATTCTCAATTTCTCAATTCACGCGATCGCCTTGTAGTCGTTCAGACCGAGAGATTTTGGCGGGAGGATTTCCACAGTACAAACATTGCCTGTCAGAGCCGGGTTAGGAACGACTGTTCCGGTAGAATGTCCCCCGAGTACCTGCGAGGTACGGCTATGGCAAGAATGTCCACGAACAGAAAATCGAATCCCCGCAAGAAAGCGGAGAAATCACCGTCGGGAAAACGGAAGGAGGCCCTGCGTCCGGCAAAAAAAATACCCGCGCAGCGGCGGGCAGCGGAGGTCGGCGGCGAGAAGCTGACCTTCAACCATGCAATGGTCTATGCTGCAGACGTGCGACGCGCGCTAGGCTTTTATCGCGGCCTGCTGGGATTCAAACTCGTGGACGAATTCCGCCACGAAGGCATACCCGTCTACGCGCGGCTGCGCGCACCTGGAGGCGATGGCACGATCGCATTGCACTTGGCGGGGCCGGGGACTCCGCTTGCCAGTGACGGTGTGCGGTTGTACTTCGAGATTCGCGAAGTTGATGAGTTCTGCCGCAAACTGCAGGCCAAGGGCTTCTACATAACACAGATGCCGCGCATGATGCCATGGGGTTGGCGTCACGCCTATCTGAACGATCCCGATGGCCACGAGATCAGCATCTACTGGGCCGGTGAGAACCGCATGAAGAGGACCGTCATGCGCGTGGCAAAGGAAGTTGAGCAGGCGCCTGCCGCGAAAGGGCGATGACGGTCGCATGGGGGGTGGGGGCGGTGTGTCCATGAGCGTAAACGCATTGGTTTCGTAAACCATCGAAAACCAGCAAGTGACGAGGCAGGACTTCCCATGCTATTGCAGCTTCGCGTACTCGCCCTTGACTCCTTATGAAGCAGAGCGACAGCGTTTTTATCGACTTTTCATAATGGTGGCCAGTGTTTCACGCAACCCTTCGCTTTTTCCGTTCCTTATCTATGTGAGCGACCTGGGGGTCATGACGTTTGAGCACTTGCTCGATGCGCTTGATCGTGCGGTGCAGTTGGCGGATCAAATCTTCATCAGGAGTGGTGATCAAATCGGCAAGAAGTCGGTGAATCTGCTCTCGAATCTCAGCATACTTCTCGCTACGAGTCCGTATCTCAAGCAGATACTTCCGATATATCGCATAGCCGATGGCGACGCTCACTCCCATGAAGAGAGCACGGGAACCCTGAAGGAGCCAATGGGGAGCGTTGCGGAGTTGCGTCACAAGCAAATCCACATCCAAGCTCACAAACCAAGCGCACGCTCCCCAGAGCGCGGCTGCGGCTAGAACCTTGCGTCTTCGGGCCACTCAATATCTCTACTTTCTTAGAGCTCTTCCCTTTAAGCTATCGATCACAATTTGCCTACCGCACGGCGGAACGTCGGCGAAATGAGATAATCCTGACCGCCCGGGACCGGCGTCTTAAGATTTCGCGGTCTTTTTCGCATGGTCATGCCGTGAATTCGCGTTGAGCTCAACTGTCAGTGAACGTGATCATCCGCCGGCGTTCCGTCCGACCACTCGGACACCACAACCAGGAACTCGGTCACTGGCTCCGGATCACCATTGAAGTGTGTATTCACTATAACCGGGGAGTCAGGCGCGCCTGCACCCCAAGTCTTAGCGTCTTTCAGGGGAACGTAGAACATGAGGTGGGGGGCGCAGTTCCCGCAACCGTCGTTAAGGTGCCCTTGCTTCGACAGCATATAGGCCATCGCGCCAGGCGCGCACTCCGGCAGTTCCTTTCTCTCAACCGCGCCCTTCATACTCTCATGGATTTCATCTCTCGATTGTCCAGCCAATACAAATTTTGTCCTCATCAAAGTGATCGGCAGCGCCGTCCGAGCGGCGGCCGGATTATAGCAGACCGGGCCCCGATTTTTAGGGTTCCAAAACTCTGGTTTGTCGAACCGGTCATTCCATGCGCGGTCTACCATGCAGACAAAGCCGTTCTTGCCTTCGACCGCAGTTTCATAGCCATGCCTTCCGAAGACCATAACTGTGGCGTCCTTGGAAACGGATGGGGGAGCCGCGCTTCGAGCCAAGGCGATTTCGGCATCGCGATCCATAAGGTATTGCTCGAAGGGCGCCATGCTGGGATACGGGTTTTTGGCATCCTGTGCTTGCGCGAGCCGGGCTGTATCCAGGGCAAGGGCCAACGCAAAGAATCCCAATGCGATCATCTTGACTGTCTTGCGTTTCATGTGGTTTTCTCCCTTAATCCTTCTGGTGCAGATGAGTTGAGCCAGGCCTCGGGTTGCTCGTCTGCACCCTGTTGGCTGCGCCGCTCGGCCAGCGCATCCGCGGGTCGGAGCGCTTCCGCCGCCAGCGAACGCTGACCGGCGCGGTCATGATTGGACTGGGTAGTTATGTGGCTTTTGGCGAGTCCAAATAGTTTGCCGCGTCCAAATTACCGTCATCAAATGTTGGGACTTCGCGGTAACGCAAATTGACCCCGGACTGGGGTCGGCCAATTCTCAATTTCTCGATTCACGCTATCTGGTTACGACCGTCAACTTCGCACTGACGTCACCCAGAAACTGACGGCAAGGAGACAATCAAATCGGCGATGGAACTCGGCTTTGCTGATCAAATCTCTATTTCTTCTCAAAGTGGTTCCCGAAGTAATAGACCCTATGATGGGACCCTTTCAACTCGGCCGCATTGAGCGTCAACTCCGCGCCATCGAGCCGGCGAACATCCGCATCCGGGACCTTTTCCCGCTCGTTTACCCATCCATCGGCGGAATCCAGACCGGAGACGTCGGTCGTCAAACCCTTGACAAAATAGTGGGCTGGAATCACAGCCTTAGGATCATATTTCCGCACGATTGCATCTACCTCAGCGCGTGTGAGGATGGTCTCGACGGGAAGAATGAGGACGTCTACATTTCTTAAATCGTGATCGAGGGAGGGATCAGGCACCGGGCGATTGTCGCCCCAGACAGCGATCCGCAATCCACCCGTCTCAATGATCTGAATCGCATTATCGAAGCCGATCACGTTGTTCGGCGGACAAGTTTCTGCATGGAAACTTCCAGGGGCGCTCTCCGCCTTACGGTCAGCTGTCGGATCACATTGGTGCTTGTCGGCAAGGCCTGTAATTTCGACATCGCCCAGCCTAAACTGACCGACCAAACGCTCAAGGACCATGAGTCCTTTCGGGCGCTCCACAGCGTCATGGTCGAAATGAGCGTGAGTGGAAAGAACAATATCGACCCGGATGGCTGGAAACTCGGTCAGGAACCACTTTGGGTACTCTCCTGTTGAGTCATTCCTCCAAGGATCCGTCAGAACCGTCAATCCGACCGGCGATGTGATCTTGAATGCATCGTGTCCGTAGAACTCGATCTTGACATCGCCTGGTCGAGCAGGCTCTCCTCCCGTTTTCTGAACGGTCATTAGAGAATTGTCATTCCAAGCAGGGGAGTGAGAGGGAGCCACAGACCTTCCAGACTGTTGCGCACGCGTGCCCCACGTAAAGGTAAATAAGACAAACAAGACGATGGAGGCTAGCGTTTTGGGACCCATATCATCCTCTCGTGCTTCATCGATGACCTACCGCCTTCCTCGATGCGCCGCGCGGTCAGTCAGTACATGATGTTCTGCGCGGATCGTCGGGCAGTCGGAAACAAAGAACCAAGATCGTAGTTGGCGAAAATCCGCCATAACCGGCCAATCTGTGCTCATTTTAGTTCAGGCGATTTTGAGTTTGCGTATTTCGGCGAGGATCTTGGTAAGCCGGTTTGCGGGCCCGTCGAGGCGAGCGCGCTCAGGTTTGAGTGTAAAGGCCTGCCAACGTCACCTGCCCCGGGGTCGACGATCCCACCTTCACTTTTTTCGCCGTGACTTGTCGTCTTTTTCCTTTCGATTCCGATTTTAGTAGTAGGCGCACTAATTCGGCCCGAGCGCCGACAGAGGGTTGAGTGGAGACAGAGGGTTCAAGAATCCGTCGGCCATCCAGTCGCTGTTGGCTGTTGGTACGGGCCTTGATTGCTCAAGAGCGCAAGCAGTTCAAACTTTAACTCGAAGGAGAAACTACCGTGAAAAACTCAATGCATCGAATCGCCACACTCGCTGTCGAACAAACCAAGCAGACTGCGCAATACCTAATGTTCGTCGCCTGCCTGATGTTGGCAGGGTCGCTCTCGGCCTTCGCCGCGTCATCTTCCCAGGTGGGAAGGGTTTTGACGCAGCAGTCGCTCACCGACGGGTGCGTTCCTACCGACTGTGAGGGCATCCAGCCAACGGTTTCTCTAACGGAACCCGCTACGGTTACCCCAGTGATTGTGACTTGGACCGCGGACTACAACACGACTGGCAGTTCCGTCGTTTATCTGAGCTTAAATGGCGGTCGTTGCCTGGCCTATGGATCTTACGTCTTACAGCAGCCGCTGCTGATCTCGGGAAGTATCGGTAACGAGGTAAGCGCTACGTACCAGTGGGTTATCCTGCCCAGCGATGGCCTGGTCGCGGGGAAAAACACGTTCACGCTGTGCGTCGGAGGCTACGGCGACGCAGCTCAGACAGTCAACATCTTTAATAGCACGCTCACGGTCCTGCCCCAATGAAGCAGCATGAAAACCGTTTTGGCACTAACAAAGAGCGGCGCATAACCTAGGACCATCCGGTCGCGATATCTGTTGGCTGGATGGGCACCTTATAGGATTGGAGGGGGGCCGCTAATGAACGGGGCAGAAACAGTAAAAATCTAGTGAAAAGTCGCGTCGATCATTTCGATCATTTCCAAACTTATTTGTCTCTTCGAATTTTGAAAATGTAGCCGCAGCTTTAGCAGGGTCTTCTACTATAAAGACAATAAAGTCTCCATCTAGAGACCGTTTCGAGAACCCCTGTTCCCTCATGGAGGCTTTCACTTCACCCATTCGCTTCGGCACCTGCCTAGCCCATTCGACAAACACCTGTCTGTCATTCCGCGCTTCATCCGAACCCTTATACATCTTGCTGCGGATAAAGCCCCAGTGTCTGATATGCGGCCCTTCGGGTACGGACCTGTGGGACTACAGCCGCGTCGAGAAGCCCTTGTTCAGACCCCGAAAGGAGCAATCGGTCTCCGAAGCCCGCCCAAACATTTTGCATTCCCTACCCAATTCCCGCACGTATAGGTAAAGTGAGGCGGTCAGAGAGCTTGGCTATGGCAGAACCCGTTCCCGCAGGCGCAGCTGCGGACGTTGTCGTAGGCGACTTTGCGGAGATCGTGCGCCGGCACCAGTCCATGGTGTTCAGCATTGCTCTGCATTTCCTGGCCGACCCGCCCGCCGCCGAGGAGTTGGCCCAGGACGTCTTTATGCAGCTGCACGCCAAGCTAAGCACGCTGAAGTCGCCCGAGCACATGGTGTTCTGGCTGCGCAAGGTGACCAGCCATCGCTGCATCGATCGCATGCGCCGCCACCGAATACCGCAGGTGAGCCTGGAAGATTTACCGGAGTCGTCCGTGCTCGAGTTTTCGCCGGGCGTGCAGCCCGCGGATCCGTTTCTGGCTCGCAGATTGCAGCAACTAGTGGCGTCGCTGCCCGGGAAGGCACGGCTGCTGGTGATCCTGCGCTATCAGGAAGACCTGTCGGCGGAAGACATTGCCGAACTTCTGGATATGCCCGCAGCTACCGTCAAGAGTCATCTGCAACGCGCGCTGGCCATGCTGCACGACAAGGTAGTCCGCAGCATGGGAGAGGTGAGATCAGAAAAGTGAAATCGGAGAAGTAAGCTTATGACCCGTTTCGAGGACGAACTCAAGAACGCACTGCGACGGCAGCAACCGCCGCAGGGATTTGCCGACCGCGTCCTGGCCCGTGCCGCGGAGATAGGCTCTCGACAGGTCAACCGCGCGTGGCGTGACTTGTGGCTGAAAATTTTCGATCAGCCCTTGGTTCCAGCGAACCTGCTCCGCTGGGCGACTGTAACCGTTGTGGCCCTGGCGCTGGTCGTGGGCGGCGTCCACTATCGGAGCGTCGAGCGTGAGCGCGCTCAGGGAGAAGCTGCCAAACAACGTCTGCTTTTGGCTCTGCGCATTGCCGGAAGCAAACTACAACTGGCGAAGACCAGAGTCGACCAGATCAATTCCGGGCAGGTCAATTCAAACAAACTTCATTCCGATCCAACGGCGAACCAGCAAAAAAGGGAGTAAGCGCATGAGAAATACAAACCCGATCGATACAACGCCAAGAAAGCGAAATCCAGTACTGTCGCTCGTTCTGGTGTCTGCGATGTTGCTGGCACTGCCGCTCTCGGCACGGGCGCAGGACATCAAAATTCCCGCCGATGTCCAGAAACTTTCGGCCAAGGCCAAGGAAACCGTCGAAGTCAACATGGAGGGCCCCATGCTCCGCTGGGCCTCCAGGTTTCTCAACGCCGAAGATCCGGAAGAGAAGCAGGCCGCCAAAGTGGTCGCCAACCTGAAAGGCATCTACGTGCGCAGCTTCGAGTTCTCCAAAGAAGGCGAGTACTCGGCTGCCGAGGTGGAAGCCCTGCGCTCCCAGATGCACGCGCCGGAATGGACCAAGGTGGTCGGCGTCCGCAGCCAGACCGACGGCGACAACGTGGACGTTTTCTTCAAGCTGGAGGAGGACAAGATGGCCGGAATCGTCATCATCTCCGCCGAGCCCAAGGAGTTGACGTTCGTCAGTATCGTCGGTCCCATCGACGTTAACCAGCTAGCCGATCTGGGAGGTGAGTTTGGCATTCCCAAGCTGAACCCGCGAAGCCTCCCGAAGAAGGACAAAGGAGATCAAAGGTGAAACTCTTTAGCCGCAACCTCCCCAGCAATCTCCTCCGCCATCCGCTTCGCCCGCTTTTCAGCGCGCTCCTGGTCGTCCTGTGCGCATGCGCTTTTTCGTTTGCCGGCGATGCTGATTCTTCCAGCAGCTTTCATGGACACGAGTTCAACGGCGTCGTCCACGCGATCGAAGATCATTACGGAGTGCGTCACATGCGCATCCCGTTCCTAAGCTTCGCCATGTCGTTTGCGGCCCGTCCCGCAGGCGTCAGCGGCATCAGGCTCGCAGTTTTCGAGGACTTCCACCCGTCCTCCGCCAGCATGCACACAAGCGCCAGCATGAGCGAAGACCTGCAACGTGTGGTCGAGCATTCTCTCGGCCCCGACTGGCGACTGTTCGTCCGCACTCGGACCCAGGATGACTCCGACGACGTGCTCATCTACGTGAACCTCGGCGAGGCCAAGCTGCAAATGATGATCGTCACCATCGAGCCCGACGAAGCCACCGTGGTCGAGATGAAGCTGAGCGACCGCGCGTTGAGGCGGTGGCTGAGGGAGCCCAAAGAGAGTGCGGAGGACAATTCCGGTCACCACCGCCCTCTCGCCGAAGACTGATCGCCGACCGCGCGAATAACAAGCGTGTGCGGTCATTTCCCCGCAGATTGCGCCGCCGGCGGCGCTCCTGCATTCTTTACATATGTCCCCAACCAGTTATTCATCTCCCACAACATGTGCAGGACGGACTCACGCGCCGCATACCCATGCGACTCCAGCGGCAGCAACACGAAGCGCACTGTCCCGCCCGCGCCCTTGATCGCGCTGAACAGCCGCTCGCTCTGGATCGGGAACGTTCCCGAATTGTTGTCGGCCTCGCCGTGTATCAGCAGTATCGGCGTCTTGATTTTGTCCGCATAGGAAAACGGTGACATTTTGTAATAAACCTCGGGAGCCTGCCAGTAAGTCCGCTCTTCATTCTGAAATCCGAACGGCGTGAGCGAGCGATTGTACGCCCCGCTGCGCGCGATCCCGGCCTTGAACAGATTACTGTGTGCCAGAAGATTCGCCGTCATGAACGCACCGTAAGAATGCCCCATCACCGCCACGCGGTTGCGATCCACCGCCCCCAACCGCACGCCCTCATCGATTGCGGCCTGTGCGCTGGCCACAAGCTGCTCCACGTAGGTATCGTTCGGCTCGGCATTCCCCTCGCCCACAATCGGGATCGTCGCATCCTCCAGCACTGCGTAGCCCTGCGTCACAAATGGAATCGGCGACCCCCAATACAAAAGCGGAAACTCATACGGCGACCCCGTGATTTGCCCCGCCGCCGACCTGGTCTTGTACTCCGTCGGATACGCCTCCATCAGCGTCGGCAGCGGCCCATCCGATGGCTTGTATCCCGGAGGCAAATACAAATTCGCGCTCAAGTCCACGCCATCCGCGCGCTTGTACTTCAGCACCTGCTTCCTCGGCAGCGGTGCGTTGCCATAAGGATTGGGAAAGAACGTAACCTGCTTCAGCTCACCGTTCGCCAGATCGAGCAGGTAATAATTCGGGGACAACTCCGGCGATTCTTTCCGCACCAACACTCCCGGCTTGTCCGGATCCAGCACTGCCCTTGCCGACTCAAAGAGCTTATCCTCCGACCGCCATAGCTTCTTGCTCTCGCCATTCGCAGTACTCATCACCGCCAGAAACGGGCGATCTCCTTCCGGCGACGCGCCCTCAGCCCGCAGATAAATTCCGCTCCCATCCGCGGTCGTCTCGAGCACTTGCTTCCCGCTCGCATTCATCACCTGCAGCGGCGATCCCGGATCGTGATACCGATCCTCAAATGATCCCTCAAACAACTTCACTGCACTCCCCGGAGCATCCGGCGTCACCGCCAGCATCACCCGCTTCCGATCCTTCCATCGTTCCTCTTCCACCAGCGCCAGCTTTCCCGTTCCCCAAGTCACACTGCGGAACCGCACCGGAAGTTCCGTCATCTTCCGCGACTGACCGTCAAACGGTGCGTCCAGCAAGAAGATCGTGTCGCGCACCGCCACATCTTTTGCTGGATCGCCGCCATCCCCCGCTTCCACCCACGAAACTGTAGCCGGAGCATCGCTGCGCCAATCAAAATTCCGCGGACCCGCCTCCACTGCATCATGCGTGATGGGGATCGAATCCTGCAGAGGCTTATCCACCAACTGCTGGCTTACGCCTGTCCGCAGATTCACTACTGTGACCCGATGCGGAAAGTAGTCGTACGGCAACAAATACGAATACGGATGATGCCACTCCTCGATCATCAAGTACTTTCCATCTGGCGATGGCGAAGCGCTCTGGATGACTCCCTCCTTGCCCACCGCTTTCACCGTCCCGTCCAGCCGCATCACCTCCGCCTGCGCCGTCGCGTAGTAATCGAAAATCCGCTCGTCCTCTGGGCTCTTGATCAAATCCTCATAGGTCCGACCAGGCGTCACCCTCCCCAGGTTTTGCTGTATCACTGGCCCCGTAGGAAGCTCACTTCGCTGCGGAGCCGCGCCTCTGCCCTTTACCACCGCCTTGCAGATCAGACTCTGGCTGTCGCTCGTCCATTCGCACGGCGATCCGAACACGCCATTCAGCGCGACTCCCCCGAGGCGCTGCGCCGTTGCCGACGCCACATCCACAATCCACAAACTCAGCCCCGAATCTTTCGCATCGTCGCTGATGTTTACGAAGGCAACGTGCCGCCCATCCGGGGCCCAATCGGCGAACCGTATCTTCGCGTTCGCCGGCAGCCCGGCCACCGTTTTTTCCGCGCCGTCAGGCAAAGCCTGCAGCCGTAGCCCGGTAAAATAGAGTCCCCGGCTCGGCCCATTAGTCTTCGGATTAAACCGCAGCCCGCCCAGGCGCAACTCCGGCTGCGCCAAATCAGAAATCGGAGGCAGTCCCGAAATCGGCTCGATCAACAGCCACTGCCTGCCCGCCTTGTCCTTGGGCGAAACCTCCACGCGCGGCGTCAAATGCGTATCCACGAGATCGATCATCGCCTTCGGCGGCTCCTGATAGTTCAGACTCGTCTGAGCCAAGGACGCGGAAGACACCGCAAGAAACATCATCGCAACCAGAGACAGCCACAGGGTAGAAAAGGACCGCATAAGCAGACCTCCAAATCGAATTCTCAGCAAGATCGGGAAATGTACGGGCCAACATTCTCCTGCGAAAAGCAAAGACAGGCAATAGCGATGGGTGGGCAGGATGAAATCTGTCGATGAGTGCAATGGGTCACTCGGTGCCGAAACACACGGGGCCGATCTCATTGACTGACACTCACCTCGAACCGACCATTTCGAGAACCCGACCGACCACAACCGGAGAGAATCGTCGGAGATGGGAAGGCCTCATTCCACTCAAGCCGCTTGCCGATTCAATTGTTTGGCGTCGAACTCCACCCCTTTCTTCCAAATGGTTAACGTAATGGCGGCCATCTTTCGTTGTGAACGCGCCATCGTCGGCCGTATCCCTTTCTCTACCAGAGCAACATAGAAATCGCGGAGTGGCCCAGGCCGAGTACCGGTAGATATGGCGGCGTTTTTAAACAGATTTTTCAGATCGGGTTGTGATTCAGACCGCGCACGATGATGCGCTCGCGATTGAGCCAGCAATGGAGCCGAAGCAGCGGAAAACAATGCTACTCGCTGCTCAATTGGGTTCCGAACACAAGACAGGGCCAGTCTCCCACCAATTCATCCTAACTCATTACCAGTAAATGACTTGCTATGTTCCGGACGTAACATAAACCCGAAAAACGGGCTCCTCGGCGTGGTACCCGTACAGAGTAAATGTCTACTGCAACTGCGCCCAGAGCAATAGCGGTTTCAGAATGCCTTCTCCGGCGTGAGGCCTTCGAGAACGCGGTAGCGGATCTCCGGCTGGAGGGTCTTGCTCCCACTGCCGATGCGCGGCTCCTCTTCGAAAAGTTTGTCCAGTGCGACTTGACCGAAGAACCGTTGGTGAATGCTATCCTCGCTCGATGAGCGATCCCTACATCGATCCTCAATCTGGGATTCTCACAAACCGCACCCGCGCTGATCGTCTTCCGTGGTGGGAAGGCAGCCAGCTCTTTGCTGTTCGGGGTGAAACCTGCCGATCCACTCACGCTTGGGCTGGCGGCGGCTCTGTTGGCTGCCGTGGCTGCAGCAGCCAGTTACATTCCGGCGTGGCGCGCCTCGAAAGTCGATCCCATGGTGGCGTTACGCTGTGAATGACCTTCGCCCCTCGGATCGTAGCATTCCATAAACTGGACGAGAGCGACGGATACTTCTTCGATTCACTACCCCAGTTGGCGTTGCTGACCCATCCCCGGCGAGCGTTCGACCGAAACCAGACGAGCAGACTTCTCCGTCCTCGGGAAGGGCGGAGGCCGCGCTTGCTCGATCTACCTCGTGCTCGACGGTTGACTGAAACTTCCGCAGCGCGTCTTCGGGAAGGGCTGGCTTCTGAAATATCAGGAAGCGCGATATCCGAACAACTTTCGGCACTCCAGTCTCAAAAACTTCCCGAAGACGGGAATGTGCCGGTTGCCCTTTTCAAGAACGAATTTGCATGAAATAAGACAGGCGCGCCACTTGAATTCCTCGGTACCGTGTTTCCTGCCGTAAGCGGTGATATCTTCTTGGGAAACGCCAAATACCACCGCTCCTATTTTGGACCAGACGCAGGCACCCGCGCACATAGCACAAGGCTCGTGTGTGGAATACAACACGAAATCCGGCAGATACCGGCCGTAGCCGGAGGAAACGTATTTTAAGGTTTCAAGCTCCACATGCTTGATGGACGAACCGGACGTTTTTACGCGGTTGCCGGCAGATGCGATCACCACTTCCCGTGTCCCGACAAGCTGCGTGATGACCGCACCGATAGCATAGTCGCCCCGGTCGCGGGCGCGCTTTGCCTCCGCGATCGCAAGCTGCATAAACTTTTTCTTCGGTTTGTAGGTGGGAGGAATCATTTTTCTCCCCAGTCCGAAGGTCCTAGGCCGCTTTCTTCTGCCGAACCTTCGCCCACCTCGCACGCTGGGCAGCCGCGATTCTCCTCCGGCCCGCGGCCGAGATGGTTCCTCTAGGCTTCTTCCGCTGTTTTGCCCAGCGTGCTTTCTGCGCCAGGCTGATCTTCCGACGAGCGGCAGCAGACATTGAGTGCTGCGAAGAGCCGTTGGCGCCAACACTCCCCAAGGCGGCAAGCGCTGCGTCTATACGCTGGGCCTCCTTTTGTATTCGTTCGCGTTCTTTTCTCAATCCCATTACAACAACTGACAGGTTTCCCATTTGGTGTTTCCCCCTCGGCTAAAGATAATAGCAGGCCCGAGGAAGCAAAGGGGCGATTCCTGCAACTCGGTTTTCGTCCACGGCGGATTAGTTCTGAATGCCGACCATTCGGGAGTTAATTGCCAGCCAATCGCGCTGCTTGCGTTATGAGGTAATTGCGTTCTGGTAGGCTCGTCGTCCGCGCAGCCGCAATTCGGTAGTGTTTGATGGCGGCTTCGTGATCGCTCATCTTTTCAAATAAATGGGCGCGAACGGCGTCGAGACGATAGTGACGGGCAATTCGCGGATCGCTGTCGAGAGCCCTAAGCAGTTCGAGGCCTTTGGCTGGGCCGTGCACCATAGCGGCTGCAATTGCGTGATTGAGAGTAACCATGGGACTCGGGGCAATCTCTTTCAGCAGTTCATACAAAGCCAGGATCTGTGGCCAGTCGGTGTTCTCTACTCTTTCCGCTTCGTCGTGAACCGCGGCGATCGCCGCCTGAAGCTGATACAAGCCCACGGATGCTCTCGATAGTGCGGCAGTGAGAAGCTCAATTCCTTCCGAGATCTCTGCGCGATCCCACAGAGTGCGATCTTGCTTATCCAAGGGGATTAGCTCCTCATCTGGACCGGTTCGGGCTCGACGACGCGCATCGGTTAAAAGCATCAGCGCCAGAAGTCCTGCGACCTCGGGATTATCGGCGAGCAGCGTTTTGGTGCTGCGGGTCAAGCGGATCGCTTCGCGCGCCAAATCGAGTCGTTGCAGATGCGACCCTATGCTGCTGGCATATCCCTCGCTGAAGATCAGATAGAGTACACGCAGAACCGCGGGCAGACGTTCAGTTCGCTCGTGCGGAGCAGGCAGACGGAACGGTACGCCCGAATCTTTGATGGTTTGCTTCGCGCGGCTGATCCTTTGCGCCATCGTGGCCTCGGGAACCAGAAAGGCATTCGCAATTTCGGCGGTGGTTAAACCGCCAACCGCCCGCAACGTCAGCGCGATTGCCGAGGACGGAGTGAGGGCGGGGTGGCAGCACATGAACAACAAAATCAGCGTGTCGTCTGGATCCATGTCCGCCTCGATCTCGAGGGTGGGTGGCAAACTTTCCGCTTCGGCGGCCACTACCGTTTCTCTCTCCCGGCGGGCAATTTCGCTGCGCACCTGGTCCGTCATGCGGCGGCATGCAACCTGAATCAGCCAGCCGCGAGGGTTATCGGGAACGCCCTTCTGCGGCCATTGCGTGAAGGCAGAGATCATGGCCTCCTGCACGGCGTCTTCGGCTGAGGAGAAGTCGCGGAAGCGGCGAGCAACCGCGCCGAGCACCTGTGGCGCAAGTTCACGCAACAGATGCTCGAACGGAGCGTCGTATAGATGGTCTGCCATCTCAGCTTTCTTTCCGCCGCACGGTTTAGAGGCCCAAATCCGCATGGCCACTCAGAACGGGCCGCACTTCGATGGGCATGTTTGCAGGCTTTCCGCCAGGCCCCGGCGCTTGTGAGGCTCGCGCGGCAACCTTATAAGCCTGATCCGGGCTCTCCACATCGATGATCCAATATCCGGCGAGAAACTCCTTCGATTCCGGAAATACGCCGTCGGTGATCGGTTCTCCGTTCTTTCCGGCCCTGACGAGCTTGGCTTCACTGGGCCATCCCAGACCCTCAGTCGAAACGAATACACCGGAATCTTTCAGTTCCTTGCTGAATGCGCGCATGAAACTCACATTCGCCTGAAGATCCGCCTTCGACCACCTCGCATATCCTTCGAAGTCGGACTTCTTGCCGGTCATCATCAAAATGTATTTCATATCTTCTCTCCTCTCGAGTTCGGCGCTGCTTTTCGCGCCATCGCACAATCGGAACAGGCCAGCGTTCCCGATATGCGTCTATTCGGAATTGGATTCATGGGATGCGAACTGCCGGACTTCGATCGGCATGTTTGTGGGCTTGCCTCCGGGTCCGGGAGCTGCGGAAATCCGGCCGGCGATGGCATAAGCACGCCCGGCGTGGGCGACGTCGACGATCCAATAGCCCAAGAGAAACTCCTTCGACTCGGGGAAAATGCCGTCGGTGACGGGCACGCCGTTTTTCTCGCCCCGTACGACCTTGGCTTCACTAGGTCCGGTCAAGCCCTGTGTGGCGACAAACTCTCCGGATGCAGTGAGGTCCTTGTGGATGCTCTGAAGAGCCGCCATGTGCGCCTCGACATCCTGTTTCGACCAGGCGTGATAGGATTCGACGCCTGTTCTCGCGCTCGACATCAGCAAAATATATTTCATGTCCTTCGCCTCCTCTTTCATCGGTTATTTCGTTTCGTACTCGGCGCGGACGGTGTCTGCCGATTGGCAGCGCCTGTAAACCGCGCTCTCATCGTGTAGTCGGAGCCGCCCTGACGTTCTCTACATCCTTCAGAAAATATTTTCACCGGAAATCAGCTGCCCGTGTCGATTTCCGAGGCCCCGAACCGACATACCAGTGGAGACGAGGAAATGACGACCGAGGAAATGGTAGTGGACGTTAGCCAGGACTGGATACTGGCTTGCGACGTACAGCAAGGCTTTATGCAGACACCCTGCACAGTTAGCGATTCCTTCGACTATAGCGCGCGCTGTCGTCAAATTCGAGCGCTCGGCGGCGATTGCTACAATTTCATCCCTCTGAAGACTGACCAATTGGCGTTGGTTGTTGGAGATGCATCGGGCAAGGGCGTGGCCGCAGCACTCATGATCGCCAATGTGCAGTCTTCCCTTCGGACGGCGGCATTGTTCACAGGAGATGACTTGGCCGCCCTACTCGAGGCGGTGAATCACCAGGCATGTGCTTCCTCGCTGGCGAACCGGTACGCGACTTTGTTTTACGGTGTCTTCGACAACGCGAAACGAACGCTCCGGTACATCAACGCAGGCCACAATCCACCCGTGGTTCTGCGACACGATGGCTCGGTGGAATGGCTCGAGACCAGCGGGTCTCCGGTTGGGATGTTTCCGGATTCGGTATATGAGGAAAAAATCGTCGAGCTCGAGGCTGGAGACTTGGTTATTGCTTACACCGACGGAGTCGTTGAAGCGACAAATCAGAACGGGGAGGAATGGGGTGTTCAGGGCTTGAAAGCAGCCGTCTACGGAGCGCAACGTTCCCAGAATGCCGACGATCTCGTCAACTTAATCTTCGATTCCATCGACGACTTTTCCCAAAGACAGCAAACCGATGATGCGACATTGGCGGTCGTGCGAGTGATCTGACGGCGCGTCACTTGTGGGATAAGAAGCTAAACGGAAGTTAGGTTTCAACGCGGACTCTCACGAGGCTGTCTTGCAGTCGACTGCGAGGAGATCTGCCCTCTAGACGTTCTGGCTACTCCTCCATGAAGACGGTCATCGTTTTTCCGTCAGCGGAGAGCATGAAGCGAGTTTTGCCTCACGAATATCCCACACCGTCCTTCGAAGAAAGGGCCATTGGGACAGTCGCCTCAACTGGCAAAAATCGCGATAGCAGTCACGATGCGAGAACAGGCTCGTCACTGGGCGACGTAGGCGGCGGGAAAGAGGTTCGGGAGTGAGCAAAATGGGGGCGCATCTTAAATGCGTCCCGGCAGCCTCGGCTCACAGCGACTCCAAGAAAGCAAAAAAAGTATCGTTCGCTCGGAATCGGCACCATTTCCAAGGGCGGCCGATTCTGAGCTTTCTTCACTTGGAGGTAAAGCGTTGAACGGTTTAATCCCAGGCGTCTGCCGAACATTGCCGCGGTAGACCGTCGGAGCCGCACTCATCGATCACGCAGTATTCGGCCTCGAAATCAGAAACCGGCCGCTCCGGCCTCGGCCACCGCATGGTCTTGGTCACCTGATCCGCCGCTGACGCCGATCGCACCTAGGACCTTGCCATTGCGCTTCAGTGGAATGCCTCCGGCAAAGATCATGATTTTCCCGTCGTTTGAGGCGTTTATTCCGAAAAACTGTCCGCCTGACTGGGAGTGGGTGGCCAAGTCTTTCGTAGCGATGTCGAATGCGCGCGACGTATAGGCTTTCTTTATAGAAATATCGATGCTCCCTAGCCAAGCCCCATCCATGCGCACGTGGGAAACCAGATTCCCCCCTTCATCTGCAACCGCAATGTTCATTGGTTGGCCGATTTCTTTGGCCTTCTTTTCGGCGGTAGCAATCACGCGACGCGCCTCTTCCAGTGTCATAGAGTCTCCTTAGTTTTGCCGAGACCAGCCCGATTTCTCTGGCCGATCATCGGAACAAATCTTACGCGGGGAAAACGGCCGATTATCTTGATTCCTGACCGAAGTTCTTCAATGAATCTGCGTGCGTAGAGCCCTCTAACTCGGTTTCTCTCGCGTCTTGTTGTCTCGCGTCTCGACAGCCGGTCGACAAACATTCGTATGGACCGCCGCCCGGCGCCTTCAATTGTTCGCAAGGCTCGATATGTAACGAAACCGTTCTGACTCGGACACGGCTGTGCGATAACTAGAACTCTATTTTGACGTGAAATTGCGTTATTCGTGGGTCAGTCGCGCTAGCGAAGCGGCCGAAAGCTCCCGTTTGGCTAACATTAGTCTGCAAGCCAGTGAATGTATGCCGATTGAAGAGATCGCTAAAATCGGCTGAAAATAGCACGGCGAAACGCTCCTTTATCTTAGTCAGATTTTGAAAGGATACATCTTCGTCATAATACGGGCAACTTCTCGTGCTCGGAAGCGTATTGATATTTCCATACCTGTATAGCGGGGCGTGCACAAATGCGGCAGGATTCAAGTATTGGCCGCCTGTGGCGCTGTTTGGGTTAACGCTCCCACATCCCCCCAGCGTTTCCCGTTCACCAGGAACGTACACGGGCCAATTTAACGCAGTACCTGAACCATCAACCAGCTCTGAAGAAAAGAGTTGAATTGCGGGGCCCGACGTGTGGGTCTGAATACCCTCCGCTCGCCAACCATTCGCCATACCATGCAGATCTCGAAGCGTGTGAACCGATCCCAGAATGCACTCGCCGTGACCTTGAAGCTGGAGGCGACACCTTCAGCTTCGCCGATCCAGCCGGGCAAGGGTACGCTGCGAGGTTGGACGGAACGGAGACGCCCTTCGAGGGAAGTCTCAGCAATACCGTGGTCTCGGTAAAGCGCATTGACGAGAATACGATCGAGGAAAGTGACAAACAGGACGGGAAAGTAGTCAATGTCACTCGCTTCATGCTCTCCGCTGACGGAAAAACGATGACCGTCTTCATGGAGGACAAAGTGAAAGGCGGCACTCGGCAGTTTGTCTGCCATAGACAGTGAGCCGGTTTGGCCTCACGAATACAAACCGCCCTTCTATGAAACCCGCCGTTTGCTCCGCCCAAGTCAATGAAGTGCGAGAAGTTTTGGCTGAGTCGTGAAGGATGGTTGCAGGCGCCACAGCGATTTTGGTTTTCTGAACCGCGCTCGTCTAATACATCGTCTAAGACATTAGGTGAGAGGAGACCTACAGAATTTGAAGCCCGAACTGGCCAACGTGAAGGCGCTGGTGTTTGATGTATTCGGCACAGTTGTGGACTGGCGCGGTTCAGTAATTGCCGAGGGCATGGCCTGGGGCAAGGCCAAAGGTCGGAACATCGCCTGGGTGGAGTTTGCCGACCGTTGGCGCCTCGGATACAAACCGACGATGGACAAGGTACGCAAGGGCGAGATCCCCTGGACCAGACTGGATGATGTGCATCGAATGATCCTCGAAGAACTGCTCAGTGAATTCAAAATTGACGGGCTCACCGAAGAAGAAAAAGTTTCTTGGGCTCACGTCTGGCGCCGGCTCAAGCCCTGGCCTGACTCCGTCGAGGGGCTGACGCGCATAAAAAAGAAGTACGTGATCGCGCCGCTTTCGAATGGCAATCTCGCCCTAATGGCGAACCTGGCCAAGTTCGGCGGTTTGCCATGGGACGCCATCCTGGGAGCCGAATTGGTCCGGCACTACAAACCAGACCGCGAAGTGTACGTCTCCGCATACTACTATCTCGATCTGAAGCCAGAGGAAGTAATGATGTGCGCGGCCCACGCCTCCGATTTGCAGGCTGCCCGCAGCAATGGTCTCCGTACAGGGTTCGTTTATCGCCCCAACGAGTTCGGAAGTGGTCCCGTTGGCGTGCCGGACAGCGCTAGCCCGGAAGATTTTGACCTGGTTTCCGCCAGCATAATCGACTTGGCTCAACAAATGGGGGCGTGATTGCGGCGGCCAAGAATCATAGAATCGCGGCAAGTCTAATGCGTCGCGGCAGCTTGTCTCAGCCACGCGTGGATTGGCGAGAATAACACCTGTGTATATTCGATGTCATATTCGATGTATATACATTTTCGGAAGGCGATGTATGGACACAGCACGCGTTTTTCGTTCGGGAAATAGTCAGTCGGCACGGCTGCCGAAGCAATTTCGACTGAAAGCAAGGAAGTGGAGATCTTTCGGCGAGGGGATGAGATTGTTCTGCGCGAAAAAGATGGAAACATGGTGCGAGCCTTTGACCTGCCGGCTGATCTGCCGGGATGACATCGTCATTGCTGACCGCGAGAAGGATCGCCCGCAGAGAAGAAAGAAACTGTAATGGAGCCTCGCTCTTCAGCGATGAGGACCATTCCCTGCCACCGAGTGGCACTCGCGACCTCGCGTTACCAGTGCTGCCTGCTTCTTGCCGCCGCTGGCCGTTGCCAAGCCGAGGACGTGTTCAAGGGTCGCCTCGTCAGAGAAGGATTCGCCCACCAAGAAAAGCCGCCCAGACATCAGGCGGCTTGCCGTTTGTTGCGACGTGATGCGTGAGAACAGCCAGGCTAGTTTCCGCTGCTCAGTTTCGACAGCTCGGCGATGGTTGCCTTCTCATCATAAATCCCGGCAGCTGCCACGAACGGGGTCCCCTTAGCACCCAGTAGATAGCTGACTTTACGCGAGCCTTCCTTCTCACCGGGCTTCGCCCACGAATACTCCACCCACGTCCCGGAAGGTTTCCGGGCGGCTGCGCACATGCCCTTCGGGTTCGGGAAGATGCTATTCCCTTTGGGGTCTTTGATGGACGATATTTCTGCTCCTCTGATATCTGCCCTCATGGGGTGAGACACATTGGTCAACTTTTCGCAGTCGAGAACGAAAATATAGGTGTCCTTCCACACCCACGGACTCGGATTTTGGTTAAACTGCGCCGCGTCATGCGTCTTCGACAGCGTGCTGGCTGCTTCCTTTACCTTGGCGATGACCTCTTGAGCGGTTGCGTGGTCCTGCCCAACGGCAACAGCGCACAGGGCGACACTGGTAAGAGCCACCGCCACACCGGCGAAAATCCTGCTGCTCTTCATTCGAAACCTCCTTTTTGACTTCGGAAAACGGCACCCAGTCTACACCCATCTCCCCCCTTCGCAACAAATGCGAATTGAGTTTCCTCTGGAGTCAGGGTCCTATCCTCGACCAACAGGAAGACCATGCGAAATCCGATTACACTCACGATCCCACACTAGGGCCGCGCCCAAGATCCCGCTGGACCGAGGACGACTCGCGGTGATTACGGGGCTTCGACGAATTCCCGAGCCGAGAGAACGGCTCCACGGGAGGGGAAGAACTTGTTGATGAGGCAATCATGGAGATTGGAGTCGAGGTCGGCGCAGCAGTCCTTGATGACCGCCAGACGGAAATCGGCATCGGCTGCTTCGAGCAGAGTGGAGAGGACAACGCCGCTGGTGGCGATGCCGTAGAGAACCAGCGAGTCGATGTCATTGGCGCGGAGGATCATGGCGAGGTCGGTGCCGGTGAAGGCACTGACGCGATGCTTGGTAATGACAATTTCGCTTTCTTTCGGCGCGATGATAGCGGGGATCGCTCCGAGCGGTTCCTGAAACAATTTCTGATGCTGCGCCGAGGATTTAACGGCGCCGAAGAGAAGGTTCCGAGAACTGACCTCCGGGAGCCCAGGCCGAAAGCCGACTTGGACACGGATAATTGTCATGCCGGTGGCACGCGCGTGATTGAGGACGCTTGCGGCACGAGTCAGGAAGGCGTCTTTGTCGTCTTTGGTGTAGATGGAAACAATGCCGGTTTGGCAATCCATGCTCAGGACGGCCGTGTGAGCCGGGTACAACGGAAATGTGGCGGCCACATTGCACCCCATACGGCAGAAGGGTTCCTGCAGGATTCATCCTAATCCACCGTGACTACCCTTGGTTCTTGTCATTTTGCTCATTGAGGGGTTTGAGCCCTTGTATCGCTTGGTTCAATCAATTATTGGAAAGACCTGCCCTCTTCGGCTAGAGTGCTAGACGTGGATCAACCTGTGTCTCCGGAAACTCGGAGTGAGATGTCTTCCCACTGGTATCAATATCAATTGGTCTGCTGTTGCTCGGCGGGCCGTCGGCAGCCCGTGCAAGCCGTGGTTCCATGACCGCTCTGCACTACGCAGGAATAACTGAACTCTCTCCATGTTTCTCTTCGAATCGGAACGGCTTCTGTTTCGCGAACATCAGCCCGGCGATATCGAAACCTACTGCGCGCTGGAAGCTGATCCGGAGGTCCGGCGCTATGTGGGCGGCGCTCCCCGTCCGCATGAGCTTGCCGCGCGCAAGTTCCGCACTACATTCCTCAAGAATGCCTCGCGTAAACTGGCACTCCGGGCAACGATCTTCAAGCCCGAAGGACGCTACATCGGTTACTCCGGGCTGTATCCGAATTTCCGCCCCGGCGGTTCGGTGCCAGGAGAAGCTGTGCTGGCGTTCTGCCTTGCCCGGGAGTATTGGGGTAGAGGATTGGCTAGCGAGGCGGGCCGCGCTTTCGTGAACTTCGGCTTCGACCGGTTGCGGCTCAAACGAATTGTTGCCGTGGCGGAAGTAGGGAATGCCGCCTCCATTCGCGTGCTGGAAAAGCTGGGATTCGTCTGCACCAAAACCGAGCCCGGCGCACGATCGTTTTACAAATTTGAATTGCTCAAGCCTTCACCCAAGGCCGCCTCACCCGCGTAGTTGGCGATAAATCGGCGACTTCACTCATCTGAAGGGGGTCTTGAGTGTCGCTGTTGCGGGTGAGCACGAGGGCCGGTCGTTTCTTGTGGGGCGCAACTGGTAAAGTCGAACTTCACCTCGGGCTAGTCTTCCGGCCACGTGGCCTCCGATTCCCAGCCCCGGGTTTCCGCGCCGGCCTGCGACTGTCGTGAGTAGCCCTGGCGGTCGCGCTCTTCATTGGGTCGCAGTTCCAACCGACGGAGATGTTCCCGCAGCGCGTCGCGTACCAGAGCAGGACCGGTTTCGCCCGTCGCGCTTCGCGGCTTGGTCGGCGGCGCATAACAGCTCTTCATTCAGCACGATTTGAACAATTTGCATATGTGGAATCTATTCCACAGTATTCTCCACATAATAGAAGATCACTTTTCAAAGCAAGCTGGCTTCTCGGGCCCTACCAGTAATACGAGGCGACGACAGTGGGCGACCCGGGAATGTCGTTCCGCCGCTCAGTGGCGCTGCGCCGCACACAGAGGCGGCGGAATGAGGATATAATCGGCGCGTATTCCATCCCTGGCTGGAGAAACCTTATGCGTTCTTTCTTTCTTCGCCTCACTTTCCTGCTCTTGGTGTCCGTGAGTCTTGCCGCCGTCGATGACAAATCTGCTTCCAGCACTTCGTCCGGCGCGCCGAGTACCGCAGCACGCCCTGTAACGGACGATTACTTCGGCAACAAGATTGTCGATCCTTACCGCTGGCTTGAGGATCTCAAGAGTCCGGAGGTTTCGGCATGGATGAAAGCGGAGAACGATCATACGCGTAGTGTGCTCGATCGTATTCCGGGGCGCGATAAGTTGCTTGCCCGAATTTCGGAACTGGACAACGCCGGAGAACAAGTTGCTGGCGTCCAGTCCTACCAGGGCTTGTGGTTTTACCTGAAGCGCACCCCGGGCGACGATAACCGCAAGCTCTATGTGCGCGATGCCGCCAGCGGTTCCGAGAAGCTTCTGGTTGATCCAGAAACGCTCACCGCGAGCGGGGTCCACTACTCCATCGACTATTTCCAGCCCTCTCCGAATGGGAAGCTGGTAGCCGTGGGCATATCACCAGGCGGGTCGGAAAACAGCGTGCTGCGGGTGCTCGAGGTCGATTCCGGGCGGGATCTGGGTGAGCGTATCGACCGCGCCCAGTTCGGGGCGGTAGCCTGGCTTCCCGACAATCATTCCTTCTTCTATAGCCGTCTGCATAAGCCTGCTCCCGACGAACCCCGGACAAGCTACTATCTCAATTCGCGCGACTACCTCCACCACCTGGGCGAGGATCCGGGAAAGGACGTCCCCCTGTTCGGGAATGGCTTGTCGGCGGGTGTGCCTATGATGGACAGCGACATTCCCTTCATTTCGCTTCCGCCGGGATCGCAGTATGCCTTTGGTATCGTCGAGCACGGCGTGCAGCGCGAAATCACACTTTATGTTGTCCAACTGGTGGACGTGCAGGGCGCTACGACCCCATGGCGCAAAGTCGCTGATGTGGCCGACGACATCATCGCGGTCGACGTCCACGGCAACTACGGTTATCTCCTTTCTCACCGGGATGCGTCTCGCTACAAAGTGCTGCGCTTCGACCTCGAGAGAGGCAGCCTTTCGCGTGCCGAGGTCGTCATGCCGCCATCCGATACCGTAATCGTTAACATTTCGGCCGCTGCCGATGCTCTTTACATTCAGAAGCTGGATGGCGGTCTCGGCCGGCTGTGGCGTTTCCCGTTTGACGGTAGCCCGGCCAGCGACCTGCCTCTCCCCTTCGACGGGTCTATTCAGGAACTGTTCACCAGCGCAGCTGAAGCTGGAGCATTCGTTCGAATGGCCTCGTGGACGAGATCGCCCGTGCTGTTTCACTACGATCCAAAGAAAGGCACGCTGGCGGACACCGGGGTCATTCCACCGTCTCCAGTGGATTTCACGTCCATCACCTCCGAAGAGGTCAAGGCGAAGGCCTCCGACGGAACGCTGGTACCGCTCTCTATCGTCCATCAACGCAGTCTCAAGCTGGACGGCTCGCATCCCACCCTGCTGCACGGTTACGGATCCTATGGCATTACATACGACCCGGCCTTCGATCCCACCTCTCTGGCATGGCTCGAGCGCGGGGGAGTAATCGCTGTCGCACACGTACGCGGAGGCGGAGAATACGGCGAGGATTGGCACAATGCCGGGCGCAAAGCGACGAAGAAGAACACCATCACCGACTTCATTGCCTGTGCGCAATACCTGATCGACCACGGTTACACCGCACCGCAACACCTGGCCGGTGAGGGAACCAGCGCCGGCGGAATCACGATTGGCGGCGCGATCACCGAGAGACCCGACCTGTTCGCTGCGGCGCTCGATAACGTCGGGATGTCTGACGACCTCCGCGCCGAACTGCAAATCAACGGCCCGGCCAATATCCCCGAGTTCGGCACCGTAAAGAACGAAGAGGACTTTCACAACCTTTTAGCCATTAGCGCCTACCACCGGCTAAAGGATCATGTGGCTTATCCGGCAGTTTTGCTGACCACTGGGGTCAACGATCCGC
>Ga0302324_100007164_pt1 | contig 23819 bp, 18 predicted proteins | sample Palsa_T0_1_FD_201949 | JGI IMG/M metagenome (GOLD analysis project Ga0302324, IMG submission 201949) | Peat permafrost microbial communities from Stordalen Mire near Abisko, Sweden - Palsa_T0_1 | ecosystem: Environmental > Terrestrial > Soil > Palsa > Peat permafrost | place: Sweden: Abisko... | reverse complement strand
GGAGCAGCAGCATTATTCTCCGCTGAGCGGCGTCGATCGCCAGATTCTCGCGCTCGCGCAAGCGCAGAAAAAATCGCTGCGATATTTCGAAACCGACGCACAGCAACTGGCGCTGCTCGCGCCTCCGAACCAGGATCTGGAAGTGAAGGAATTCGATGCCGGACTGCGCCAGTTTCAATCGGATGCAAATTCTCTGGGCCCGCTTGTCGATGCCTGGTCGCAAGGCAATGCCCCCCTGGTCGGCAGATTGATGAACAAGGAATTGGACAAAGAGCCGGGCGCCAAAAAGGAGCTGATCGACAACCGCAACGACGCCTGGGTCGCCCAGCTCGACAAGATGCTCCAGGAACACCGCACCTATTTCGTCACGGTTGGCACCGGCCATTTGGTCGGGCGCCACGGCGTGCCCGCGCTGCTGCGGACGAAGGGCTACACAGTCGAGGGGCCGTGAATTTGTTGGCTTTTCCCCAGCCAGCAGATAAAGACATGCAGATTTCTTTATATGCTCCTTGATCGGACCATCCGGCGCTGCTATACCGCGCCCGCCTCAACGAAAGACCGCCCCATGCCCCATGATTACGTCGTCAAGGACATCAACCTCGCCGATTGGGGCCGCAAGGAAATCGACATCGCGGAGACCGAGATGCCCGGCCTGATGGCCACGCGGGCCGAGTTCGGTCCGCAAAAGGTTCTGAAGGGCGCACGCATCGCAGGCTCGCTGCACATGACCATCCAGACCGCCGTGCTGATCGAGACGCTGACGGCTTTGGGCGCGGATGTGCGCTGGGCGTCGTGCAACATCTATTCGACGCAGGATCACGCGGCCGCGGCGATCGCAGCCGGCGGCACACCCGTCTTCGCGATCAAGGGCGAAAGCCTCGAAGACTATTGGGAATACACCCACCGGATCTTCGAATGGTCCGATGGCGGCACGCCGAACATGATCCTCGACGACGGCGGCGATGCGACCCTGCTCATTCATCTCGGCAAGCGCGCCGAAGGCGGCGACACGGCGTTCCTCGACAAAGCGTCCAACGAGGAAGAGGAAGTTCTGTTCGCGTCCATCAAAAACCGGCTCAAGCATAAGCACGGCTGGTATTCCGAACTCGCAAAGAACATCCGCGGCGTGACGGAAGAGACGACGACAGGCGTGCATCGTCTCTATCAGATGGAGAAGGACGGCAAGCTGCTGTTTCCCGCCATCAACGTGAACGACAGCGTCACCAAGTCGAAATTCGACAATCTCTATGGCTGCCGCGAAAGCCTCGTCGACGGCATCCGCCGCGGCACAGACGTGATGATGGCCGGCAAGGTGGCGATGGTTGCGGGCTTTGGCGATGTGGGCAAAGGTTCGGCCGCGAGCCTGCGGCAGGCCGGCTGCCGCGTGATGGTGTCGGAGGTCGATCCCATCTGCGCGTTGCAGGCCGCGATGGAAGGTTACGAAGTGGTGACGATGGACGACGCCGCCCCGCGCGCCGACATCTTCGTCACCGCCACCGGCAATCTCGACGTCATCACCATCGATCACATGCGCGCGATGAAAGACCGCGCCATCGTGTGCAACATCGGACATTTCGATTCCGAGATTCAGGTCGCGGCATTGCGCAATTTCAAATGGAGCAACGTGAAGCCGCAAGTCGACGAGATTGAATTCCCGAGCGGCCGCCGTATCATTCTTCTGTCCGAGGGACGGCTCGTGAATCTTGGCAACGCGATGGGGCACCCGTCCTTTGTGATGAGTGCATCGTTCACCAACCAGACCCTGGCCCAGATGGAACTGTTCGGAAATCCGGGCAAATACGAGAAGAAGGTCTATACGCTGCCCAAGCTGCTCGACGAGAAAGTCGCGCGTCTCCATCTCGAAAAGGTCGGCGCGAAACTGACGAAGCTCTCCGACAAGCAATCCGACTATATCGGCATCGCGCAGGAAGGCCCGTTCAAGCCGGAGCAATATCGGTACTGAGCCTTACGAGACGACCACAAACCTGACCGATCCGATATGCACTTCGTCGGCGCGTTTCGGCGCGGGGGCTCCGGATTTGCGCACCAACAGATCGTAAGGCTCGATCCGCAAGGTGAACGGTCCCGCTGAATGCCCGACAATGCGCGTGACGTCGAATCTTTGTACGGCCTTCATCGTCATACCGGGCATCTGCATATGGGTTGCGCCGAACAGATTGAGCAGCCCCACGGGTTCGCTCGGGACGTTCGCGCGGCCCTCGATCAGATAGACCGCAAATCCCGATGACGGTACCCGACCGAAACGAATATCCGAGAGTTCGAGAAGCACGCGCTCGTCGGGCGCGATCGCCGGCGCGTTTAAGATCGGCGCCGCTTCCGCGGTCACAGGCGCAGGCGCCGGAATACCTTGTTGCGGCGGCGCGGCGCCAACAAGATTCTCTGTCGGCTTCGCGGCTGACCCGAGCACGCGCGCGCTCGGAGACGACGGCGACACGTTGATCGGGATGTTTTCCGTCAGGAGCGTACGCGTTCGTTTCGGTGCCGCTGCCTTGACCATGGCCGTCGTGACGACCGTCTCCGTGGAAGACGGAGCGGTCGCTCCATTTGTGGGCGGCGGAGGTGGCGGCGGCGGTGGAGTCTGCAATGCAATCGGAGCACCAAGCCTGCCGTCGATATCGTAACGAACCGGAAGATTGGCGCGGTCGATATAGAAGCGACGGCTGTTTGTCTTCTCCCTGCCGTCGACATCGAGAAATATCCACGCGTTTTCGTCGAGCCATTCATCGGGAGGCAACGCGCCCCAGCCTTTTCCACGCGCCGACGACCACTCGACCCACATGCGGTCGATATTCGCGTGATGCACCCAGAACACGGGATCGAACGCCGCCGTGCGGACATCCGCCATCGCGCCGTTTGCCGTACCGACCACGCCGCCGACGGCGAGATGAATGTCGTTGTGGGGGCGCTGCTCGAGCAGCCCCACCTGCGTTTCGTCTTCGCCGAGAACATCGCCCGCAAAACCCGTGATGCCGATATCGGAAAAGAAGATGTTGCTGTCGAGCGTAGCCGCTGCGCGCCCGACCGCCTCACTGATACCGAGTGTCCCGATGACGAAAGCGAGATCGCGATTGGAATGATAGAGCGGATTGGGAGTTCGTTTCGCGCGATCCACATATTCGTTCGCGAAAATTTCCGGGAAGTCTCGGTTGTCTTCTCTCGTATAATCCCAATATGGCACTGCGAGATTCGGGTCGCCTGCCGCATCGCGAAGGATGCGCTCGAAGTAATAGAGATAGGCGCGGTGCCAGATGACGAAATTGGCGGAGCTCTGGCCGAAATGCGTGCACTTGTTCCAATAGCGCGCGCGGTCGACTTGCGCGACGTTCGGATCCTGCGCCAGCGCGTCGGCATAGAGCGCATCGTCATAGGCATGGACCGCGGCCTGGAAGAACCAACTGCGATGATCCGAAGCGGGCCGCGCTTTCATGACGGCCACGCCCCGGCGCAGCGATTCGACCCTCGCCGAATCTCGAACGAATTCGGTCAGCGGCATGCGCACCGGCGATGCCGAATGACCGAACGCGGGCACCGGGCCCGCCGCCAGGGCCACCCCGAGCGCCCCTGCCCGTCCGACAACTTCTCGCCGCGTGATTTTCATGGCATCCCCCTCCGTGCGCCCATCGTGACACATTTGTTCCGTACACCGATTGGTTAACGGTTTGATAAGACTCGTTAATCGGCCATTAGCTCATTTTACCGCCAGATTTTGCCCCCAACACCAGATTTAGATTTTTACACTTTCTTAACCACATTGCCTATGCGGACTCACCTCTCCTGCCTATCATCTTGATTCCAAAGTGATTCGACCGGAATCGGCGAATAGGGGGCGGCAAGAAATGCGTCCCAAAGTGGGACAGGGAAGGCCGTGAGGTTGGGGGACAGAGCTTGAGCGCGTGGCGTGCATACGGCACCGGCGGGCTCGCATTCGCGGGCGTGCTCGCCCCGGTGCCTGCCTTCGCAGCGGTCGATCCCGATAGCCAGGTGGCCATCGTGGCCGCGGCGATTGCAGCTGGCGCCGTGGGCCTCGCCATCGCCGCCGGCCTCTGGGCGCTGGCCGAGCAATTCGAAGCGCGCCGCCTGCGCCACTCGCTCCGCGCTGCCGATGCCCGTGCCCGAGCAGCAGCCGGCGCCCGCGACGCTCTCATCGCCGCCGGCCGCGAGGCAATGATCGTGTGGGGGCGGGACGGCTCTCCCGCACAATCCTACGGCACGGCCGACGCGTTGCTCGATGCCTGCCTCGAAGGACCCGACGCGATGGAGCTTGCGCAGGCGCTCGATATCCTCAGCGAACGGGGCGGCGCATTCGCGATGACCGCGCATGATCGCGACGGTCGCGCAATCGCGCTGCGTGGACGCGCCGTCGGGGCGCTTGCGGCGGTATGGCTGGAGCCGGCCGCCGCCGATACGTCGCAATCGCTCGCACCCGATTTCCGCGCGATGCTCGAGGCGCTGCCGATCCCGGTTTGGCTCCGCGACAAGACCCTGTCGCTGTTGTGGGGTAATCGTGCGTTCCTTGCAGGCGCGGGCGCGGCCGACATCGAAACGGCGGCGCTGCAGCAGCTCACGCTCGAAAAATCCGAACGCGATCTGGCTGCGGCCGCGCGCGCGGAAGGTCAACCGCTGGAAGCCAAGCGCTTTGCCGTGGTGGCGGGACAGCGCCGCGCCCTGGCATTCACGCATGCGCCACTGGAAGACGGCCGCATCGTCGGCACGGCCATCGATGTAACCGATGTCTCCAACGCCGAAGCGCGCCTGCAACAGCATATCGATGCGCACGCCGACACGCTCGACAAGCTCGCCACGGCCGTCGCGATCTTCGATCGCGAGCAGAAACTGAGCTTCTATAATCGCGCCTTCGTTGAGCTTTGGGGCCTCGGCGAAAAATGGCTCGATATGCGGCCTACCGACGGAGAGGTGCTCGACAAGCTCCGCGAGGCGAGAAAACTGCCGGAGCAACGCGATTATCAACTGTGGAAGCGCCAGCGTCTCGCACTTTACGGCCAGCCGGAAGAATATCTGCCGGAAGATCTCTGGCATCTGCCGGGCGGCAAAACCTTGCGCATCGTGGCGCAGCCGCATCCCTTCGGCGGGCTTACATTCCTCTATGAAGACGTCACCGAAAAGCTTGCACTCGAAAGCTCCTACAACACGCTGATCAAGGTGCAATCCGCGACGCTCGACACTTTGCAGGAGGGTGTGGCGGTGTTCGGGCCCGATGCGCGGCTCAAGTTGCACAACGCGGCTTTTGCGCGCATCTGGGAGTTGGAACCGTCAGACCTTGCCGACGAGCCGCATGTACAAAGGATCGCCGAGGCCTCCATTGCGCGCTTCGGCCAGCGACCGATGTGGGAAAAGCTCGTCGCGAGCATCGCGTCGGGCGCGGAGCGTAGGCGCGACTGGGGCGAGATCGAGCGCGCCGACAAGACAATCCTCGCTCTGTCGCTCGCGCCGCTGCCCGATGGCGCAACGCTTGCGACATTCGCCGATGTTACGGATCGCTTCCGAATCGAAACCGCGTTGCGCGACCGCAACGAAGCGCTCGAGGCGGCCGATCAGCTCAAATCGGATTTCGTGCAACACGCATCGTTCCTTTTCCGCGATCCGCTCAACGCCGTGCAGGGCTTTGCGGAGATGCTGGCTGGAGGACATGCGGGTGCGCTTACTGACAAGCAAGGCGAATATGTGCAGGACATTCTCGCAGCCTCGAACAATCTCTCGGAAGTGACGAGCGACATCCTCGATCTCGCACTCATCGATTCCGGTGCGCTGCGTCTGGAGCTTGCGCGTGTCGACCTGTTCGATCTGTTGTCGCGCGTGGCGCAACCTTTACGCAAACACGCCGAAAGCCTCGATATCGCATTCATGCTCGCTTGCGAAGAGGATGTCGGGATTGTCGTGGTCGATCCGCGGCGCATTCGCCAGGTCGTGTTCAATCTGTTGTCCAACGCTTTCAAATACACGCCGCGGGGTGGGCACATCACGCTCGGCGGCCGCATCGAAGGCGACGACGTGCAGATTTTCGTCTCGGACACGGGCCCGGGCATCGCGCCGGAAGTGAAGGCCAATGTATTCGAACGGTTCTCTGCGAAGGGCCGCTCGGGTCAGCGAGCGGGCGCCGGCCTCGGCCTCGCGCTCGTCAACCGCTTCGTCGAGCTGCATGACGGCTGGGTGGAAATGGAAAGCGGCACGGAGACGGGCACACTCGTGCGCTGCCATCTGCCGCGACGCTTCCACGATCCGGAATTGCCGGACGAAAGCAAAGTCGCCTGAGAGGATTGTTAACAGAAGGCAGCGGCATTCGCCACTCTGCCTGTGCCCATCCATTGTGGAGCTTATGTGTCAGGACCGCCATCCATGCCCGTGATCAGTCGCGCGCCGCGCAGTTAGGTGACGTAGGACCACGCCCAGCTGAGAGCCACGACGAAGCGGTTGCGAAAGCCGACTCGGCTCAATGTCGCGGAAATCGCGCGCGATCGCATTCACCGTCTCGGGAAACGAATGGCACGACTATACAATCAAAAGAGGATTTATCTGTCGAAGAATGCGCGTTCTTGATCTTTCGTGATCGCCTCAATGCTGGCTCTTCGGCATGCGCACCACGAGGCCGTCGAGTTCGGGCGTCACCTTGATCTGACAGGAGAGCCGGCTGGTAGGCTCCAGCTCCTGCGCGAAGTCGAGCATGGTTTCTTCCATGTCCTGCTTGGGCGGCATTTTCGCCGTCCAGGCCGGATCGACATACACATGACAGGTGGCGCAGGCGCAGGCGCCTCCGCAATCCGCATCGATGCCGGGAATGAGGTTCTTCACCGCGCCTTCCATCACGGACCAACCTGCCGGAACGTCCACCTCATGCTCTTTGCCGTTGTGCTCGATATATTTGATTTTGGGCATGGATGCTCCTTGGAACCCCCTCGGGGGGCGACGTGTCAGACAATGTTTTTCATAGGAATGGTCGTGTCCGCAAGTCGTTCGGGCGGGACATGGGCCCGGTCGGCGATCAGCTTGCGGCCGACGATATATTCCGGAGCGGCATTGACGGCTTCGACAGCGGCGACCCGGCCAGCGCGCAGATGAAACGCGGCGAATTTGCGCGAGGCGGGCGCGCCGCGAACGACGATCTTGTCGCCATGCTTGGCAAGGCCCGCGATCTGCAGCTTGAGGTCGTATTGGTCGGACCAGAACCACGGCACTTCGCTATAGGGCGTGTGCTTGCCCACCATCGCGAGCGCCGCATGCTTCGCCTGGTCGATCGCATTTTGAACGGATTCAAGCCGGATCTGATCGCCTTCGCGGCCCGTATGGCGTGTGCAATCGCCGGCGGCGAAGATCGCCGGATCGTCGGTCTCCGCAAAATGGTTGACCACGAGGCCGTCGGTGCAGGCAAGGCCCGCATCCTTCGCGATCTCCACATTTGGCACGATTCCGATGCCGACGAGTGCGATGTCTGCGGCGTGCGTCGCGCCGCCTGCGCGTATAGTCGCAAGCTTCTCTCGGCCCTTGAACGCTTCAACCGTCGTGTTCATCAGAAAGCGCACGCCCGCGGTGCGATGCACATCTTCAAAGAAAGCCGAAACCTGGGGCGACACCGCACGCGCCATCACGCGATCGAGCGATTCGAAAATCGTGACGTCGAGACCGTGCTTCGCTGCGACCGCAGCCACTTCAAGGCCGATATAGCCGCCGCCCACGACCGCCAGCCTCGCACCCTTCGTGAACGCTGGTCGCAATGCATCGACGTCGGCGATGCCGCGCAGATAGTGGATGCCCTTGAGATCGGCACCCGGCACCGCAATGCGCCGCACGCGCGATCCCGTTGCGATCAGAAGCTTGTCGTAGGCAAGCGTGCGTCCGTCGGACAGCAGAACGAACCTTCGCGAGCGATCGATCGACTTGGCGCCAACGCCCAGGATCAGTTCGCATTTCGTTTCGGCGTAGAACGCGTCAGGCTTGAGGAACAGCCGCTCGCGCTCGAACGCGCCCGACAGATAGGCTTTGGAAAGCGGTGGACGTTGATAGGGCGCGAAGGGCTCGTCGCCTACCATGGCGATGCTGCCCGCGAAGCCCTCAGCGCGAAGCGTGGCCACGGCCTGCGCGCCGGCCTGTCCGGCGCCGATAATGACGATGCGTTCCGACATGCCTTATCCGGGAAAAGCCCCTGTCCGGGCGGGCAACATGTCGGACGCGCCCTCCGGAATCAACGGAAAATCCCCGCTTCCGGCCGGGCGCCTTCCCGGGCTACAAGTGCCTAGAATGGATGAAGATTCCCAAGCATTCGGGCGCGAATTGATGCTGCACGGCACCGGCGACACCGACGCTCTCGGCGCGCGCATTGCCGCAGGCTTGCGTTTGGGCACGGCCGTGGCGCTGGAAGGCGATTTGGGTGCGGGGAAGACAGTGCTCGCCCGCGCGATCCTGCGTGCGCTGGGCGTCGAAGAAGACGTCCCCAGCCCGACCTTTACCCTCGTGCAGTCTTACGAGACGCGCAATCTCGCCGTGCGCCACTACGATCTCTATCGCATCGAGGAAGCGGGCGAGATGGAGGAGCTGGGCCTCGAAGAAGCGCTCGATGAAGGCGCAGCCCTGATCGAATGGCCCGAGCGCGCGCCGACATACATTCCGGAAGATGCGCTGCGTGTGCGTCTTGAAATCGCAGGTGAAAATTTAAGACGTGCACATCTCCGCGGGCCGTCGCGATGGTTGCGTGAATTCGAGACACCGGCATCATGATCGAACGCGTTGACGCGATGCGTGAATTCCTGGAAAGCGCCGGATGGGGCGCGGCGGATTTACATCCGCTGCCCGGCGATGCCTCGACGCGGCGTTATGTTCGCGCGTCGCTGAACGGCCGCAAGGCGATGGTGATGGACCAACCGCAGGGCGCAGAAACGCCCGCCTGCCCGCCTGGCGCAACCCCCGAACAGCGTCGCACGATGGGGTACAACGCGATTGCGCGCCTCGCCGGTGCCGATGTCGGACGCTTCGTCGCGACAGCGGAATTTTTGCGTGCACGCGGCCTCAGCGCGCCCGAGGTGTACGTTGCGGACACGCAGAACGGCTTCGCGCTGATAGAAGATCTCGGCGACGGGCTTTATGCCGATGTCCTCGCGCAGGGCGGCGACGAATACGTGCTTTACGGTACCGCGATCGATGCGCTCGCGAACCTCCATGCCGAAGCGGCCCCCGCGATGCTGCCTTCCGACAAACCGCTGCACGCCTATGACGATGTCGCGCTCGTCGCCGAAACCGACCTGATAACGGAATGGCTCATGCCCGTTGCACTGGGGAGGATCGCAGGCGAAGCCGAAGTCGCCGAACACCGCGCGTTGTGGCGCGCCACGCTCGCGCCGGTGCTCGCGGCGCCGTCGGTGTTCGTGCATCGCGACTATCACGCGCAAAACCTGATCTGGCTGCCCGAGCGCGAAGGTGTCGGGCGTGCGGGCATGATCGATTTCCAGGATGCCGTCGCGGGCACCCACAGCTACGATCTGATTTCACTCGTCGAAGATGCTCGCCGCGACGTCGATCCGTCGCTCGCCGAAGCGATGACAACACGTTATCTGGACACGATGCGCGTGCAGGGCCGGCCGCTCGATGCTGAAGCATACCGCGCGGAAATGGCCGTGATGGCAGCGCAGCGCAACGCCAAGATTGCAGGCATTTTCGCCCGCCTTTACAAGCGGGACGGCAAGCCGCGCTATCTCTCCTATCTGCCGCGCGTCTGGCGCTATCTCAACCGCGATCTTGAGCACCCCGCACTCGGCCCGCTTAAGGCATGGTATGAACGCGTGATTCCACGCGAGGCGCGCGGCAATCCCAAGGACAAAGGAAACTCCGCTTGAGCGTCAAGGGCCCCACCCGCGCGATGATCCTGGCGGCCGGCCTTGGCACGCGGATGCGCCCGCTCACGGACGACCGGCCGAAGCCGCTCATCCAGGTGCGCGGCAAGGCGCTGATCGATCACGCGATCGACCGGCTGGTGGCGGCCGGCGTCACGCTGATCGTCATCAATGTGCATTACCGAGCCGACATGCTGCGCGAGCATTTGGCGAAACGCCACGACGTGGAAATCCGCGTTTCCGAGGAGAAAGACGAACTCCTCAATACCGGCGGCGGCATCTTTCATGTGCTGCCGCATTTCGAAGGCGAGCCCTTCTTCGTCCACAACTCGGATTCGATCTGGGTCGAAGGTTACGGACATGCGCTCGATCGCCTCAAGGAGCGTTGGGACCCGGAGCGCATGGACTTCCTCATGCTGATGGCCTCGCTGGTGACGGCAATTGGCTATGAAGGCCCTGGCGATTTCATGATGGACGCGGACGGCCGCCTGTCTCGTGTTCCCGAGCAACGCATTTCGCCTTTCGCCTATCCAGGCGTCTGCATTCTCAATCCGCGCCTGTTCGACGGCTGCAAGCCGGGCTCGTTTTCCATCAATCCGTTATGGGATCGCAGCATCGAGGCCGGGCGGCTTTATGGCATCCGGCTCGACGGCACATGGATTCATGTCGGCACGCCGGAAGCGGTGAAGGAAGCCGAAGCGTTTCTTGCCGATCTCGGAACGGCCTGAATTCATGGCTGCCAATGTCTTCACCATCACGGCGGGCACAGCCTTTGCCGAGATGCTTGCGCGCGGCGTGATCGCGCGAACGGGTTCAGGCGATCCGTTTGCACTCGCCGACGCAACAATTTTCCTGCCTACGCGGCGCGCAGCGCGCACATTGTCGGAAGCATTCGCCCGCGTGCTCGGAGGGGCGGCGCTCCTGCCGCAGATACGTCCGCTCGGCGATGCGGACGACGATGAATTCGCCTTCGATCCCGCCGGCGAAGAATTGGCGTTGCCCCCATCCATCGCGCCCATACGACAACGGCTCTTGATGGCCACGCTCGTGCAGCGCTGGGATCGCGCGCAGCATGGCGAAGCCGCGCGATTGACATTCGCGCAGGCCGCATCGCTCGCGCGCGGTCTCGGCGACTTCCTCGACGAAGTTGAAACGCAGGAAGCCGATCTTTCCAATCTCGGCGCGCTGGCGCCGGACGCCCTCGCAGCCCATTGGGCCGAGGTGAAGGAATTCCTCGAATTCATGCGCGACGAATGGCCGAAGTTGCTGGCTGCGGAAGGCCGGATCGCGCCCGCGTTGCGACGACGCGCGGCATTGGCTGCCTTGGCGCAGCGTCTCGAGAAACATCCGCCTACCGGCCCCGTCATCGCCGCCGGCACGACGGGCAGTATTCCGGCAACCGCAAGATTGCTGGGGGTGATCGCGCACCTGGACCGCGGCGCGGTCGTCTTGCCGGGACTCGATCGCGATCTCGACGAAGAGAGCTGGAGCAAGCTCGATCCCGGACACCCTCAATACGGCATGAAGCAATTGCTTGGCCGCATCGGCATTGCGCGCGACGCAGTGCAGGATTGGGAACACAGCGAACCTGCAAACACAGCACGCATAACACTCTTGCGCGAAACCTTGCGGCCGGCGCCGACGACGGATGCCTGGCGCGAAATCGCAGATCGCGGCAGCAGCGAAATCGACAAAGGACTTGAGGGCATCTCGCTCGTCGACACCGCACATGCCGGCGAAGAAGGCGCAGCCGTTGCATTGGCGCTGCGAGAAGCGCTCGAAACACCGGGTCGTACGGCAGCGCTCGTGACGCCGGACCGCAATCTCGCCCGTCGCGTGGCGGCGGAAATGGGCCGTTGGAATATTGCGATCGACGATTCGGCTGGACGCCCGCTTGCGAACACACCTCCGGGCACATTCCTGGCGCTGGTCGCTGAAGCGGCCGTTGAACGCTTCGCGCCTGTGCCGCTGCTCGCACTGCTCAAGCATCCGTTCGCAGCCGGTGGCGAAGCGCCTGTCGATTTTCGGCGCAAGGTGCGCGAACTCGATCGGTTCTGTTTGCGCGGACCGCGCCAGGACCCCGGTCTTGAGGGAATTGCGAATGCGATTGCCACGGCCATCAGGGACGCACGGGAAAAACCGCAAGAGAAAACTGTCGCCGCACTCGCACCGTGGTTCGCGAAGATCACGACGGTGCTCGCACCGCTGGCCTATGTTCTAGAGGCAACCGACGTCTCCATTGCAAATGTTGCTGCGGTGCATGCGGCCGCGGCCGAAACGCTCGCCGCAACGGATTCGGAACCGGGCGCCGCGCGGCTATGGCGCGGCGATGCCGGAACGGCGGCGGCTGCACTGATTGCGGCACTGGAAGAAGAATCCTCTGGCCTTCCGACGATCGAACCGGGGTCCTACCCGGTCCTGTTCCGCGCCCTCGCCGAAGAACGTGCCGTGCGGCCGGCCTATGGTCTGCATCCGCGCCTCGCAATTCTCGGAACGCAGGAAGCGCGGCTCCAAAGCTTCGATGTGCTGGTGCTTGGCGGACTCAACGAAGGTACGTGGCCGCGCGCGGCCGCCGCCGATCCCTGGCTGTCGCGTCCGATGCGACAGGCATTGGGCCTCGAGCCGCCGGAGCGTGCCATCGGATTGAGCGCGCATGATTTCGCAACTTTGGCCGCGAGCCCACGCGTCATTCTCACCCGCGCGCTCAAATCGGAAGGCTCGCCTACCACGCCATCGCGCTGGCTGCAGCGCCTGTTGCAATTGACCAAGGGCCTTAAACTCGACGCGAAACTCAAGAGCGCCACGGGTTACGATGCGCTCGCATCCGCGATGGCGACGCCTGGTGCCGTCACGCGCATCGGACGACCTGAACCGCGCCCGCCTGTGGAGTCGCGCCCGCGCAATCTGTCCGTCACGGAGATCGAGACCTGGCTGCGCGATCCCTATGCGATTTATGCCAAGTACATCCTCAAGCTCCGGCCACTCGATCCGCTCGACGCGCCCATCGGGCCGCTCGAACGCGGCACGGTCATCCATGCGGTTCTCGAACGGTTTCTGGTCGAAAATGCCAATGCCCTTGCCGCGGATGCCGAAGCGCGGCTGATCGCAATTGCACGCAGCGTATTCCGTGATACCGGAATCCCGAAAGCCGCGCTCGCGCTGTGGTGGCCGCGCTTTTTGCGGGCCGCCAACTGGTTCGTCGGCATCGAGCGTGAGCGTCGCGCAAATATCAGACAATCCTTCGTCGAAATCGGCGGGCGCCGAATATTCAAAGGTCCGGCCGGCGATTTTACTTTGCGCTGCCGCGCCGACCGTATCGACATATTGGACTCAGGCGGCGGTTCCATCGTCGACTACAAGACAGGCGAGCCGCCAACCAAGAAACAGGTGCGCATCCTGCTGGCGCCGCAACTGCCGCTCGAAGGCGCGATCCTCGCCGAAGGCGGTTTTGAAGCGATCGGCAAGCTTGCCCCGTCCGAACTCCTCTATATCCGCTTCGGCGGCGGTGACGAACCGGGTGATGTCTGCGACGTGTCCGACGATGTGATCGCGCTCGTTGAAAAGGCAGGGCAACAACTGATGGGCCGCATCGCGTATTTTGATGACGCCGACACGCCGTATTTGCCGCGCATCAAACCGTATCGCGCCGAAATCTCGGGCGACTACGATCATCTCGCTCGCGTGCGCGAATGGTCGCTGGCCGGGTGGGAGCCGGAAGCATGAGCGTGCTCGATTCCCGCGCTGCCGCCGACCCGACACGTTCGGCCTGGGTCTCCGCCAACGCCGGCGCCGGCAAAACCTATACGCTCGCCAATCGTGTGGCGCGGCTGCTGCTCGCGGACGCCAAGCCGGAGCGCATCCTTTGCCTCACCTACACCAAGGCTGCGGCAGCAGAGATGTCGGGACGGCTGTTCGGCCAGCTCGGCCAATGGGCCATGGCCGACGATGCGGAACTGGCGAAACGCATCGCGGAGATCGGTGCGCCCCTGCACGATGAGGAAGGATTGAAGAAAGCCCGGCGCCTGTTTGCGCAGGCGCTCGAAACGCCGGGTGGCCTCAAGATCCAGACGATCCACGCTTTCTGCCAATATTTGCTCGCGCGGTTTCCGCTGGAAGCCGGCGTGCCGCCGTCGTTTCGTGTACTCGACGACCAGACCGCGCGCGAATTGCGCGATGAAGCGCGCATGCACGTATTGGAGCGGGCCGGCTCCGGCGACGATGTGCTCGCGAAAGCAGCCGCACATCTCGTGACCCACGCCAGCGAGTGGCGGCTGCAGCAGATTCTCGACGGGGCACTGGGAGGTGACCGGCGCAAATTCGAACGATTTCTGTCGTCCTTGCCCGATGGTGAGGATGTGATGGCACGAGCCATCCGCCGCGCGCATGGCGCCGGAGAAACCGACACCTGCGAAAGCATCACTTTAGAACTTAGCACGGCGATGAAAGCCGAGGACGTGCGGCTGCGCGAGATTGTGAGGTGGCTGTCGAGCGGAACAAAGACCGATGTCAAGCGCGCAGAGTTGTTGCTGTGTGCCATCGAAACCGAGTCCTACGACAATTTCCGGCGAGCATTCCTGACCGGCGATGGAAAGCGCTTTGCGTCGCTTGCCACAAAAAAGCTGGCCGATGCGCGACCCGACTTGCTGCAACTTTTCGAATCCATCTCCGAACGGTTCGTCGCCGCCGAGGAATGTCATCGTGCCGCCCATGCCGCGTCGCTGGCCGAAGCGGCTCTGACGCTCGCAGGCGCGGCACGTCACGAATATGCGGCAGCAAAGCGAGCGCGCGGCGTACTCGATTACGACGACCTCATCATCGAGACGTTGCAGCTGCTCGATCGCGAAGAGGCATCCGGCTGGGTGCTCTACAAGCTCGATGGCGGGCTCGATCACATCCTGATCGACGAGGCGCAGGACACAAGTCCCGAACAATGGCGGATCGTGCGGCGGCTGACGGAAGAGTTCTTCGCGGGAAAAGGCGGGCGCGACGACGCGCGAAGTCCGCGCACGATCTTCGCGGTCGGCGACGAGAAGCAATCCATCTTCAGTTTCCAGGGCGCCGATCCGGCGCAGTTCGACGTCAACCGCAAGCTTTTCGAGGCGCAGGCTGTCGAGAGTTCCTTTGTGGATGTGCAGCTTCCCGTTTCGCGCCGCTCCGCGCCGGAAATCCTGCAATTTGTCGATGAAGTGTTTGCCGATCCGGACGCGCGTAATGGCGTCACCTCGTCGGGAGTCGACGTCGCGCACCAGGCGCATCGTACGGATGCCAAGGGCCGTGTCGAGTTCTGGCCCGCACTGAGTCCGTCCAAAACACCCGATCCCGATTACTGGTTGCCGGTCGATGTCGAGTCCGAAGCGAGCCCCGTCGTGCGGCTCGCGGATCGTGTGGCAGGGCAGATAAAATCCTGGACCGACGGACGCACCCGCCTGCCCGACCATGACAAGCCGATCAGCCCCGGTGATATCATGGTGCTGATGCCGCGGCGCGAGCCTTTCGCCAGCGAATTGATCCGCCAACTCAAGCGGCGCGGCGTCCCCGTCGCCGGCGCCGATCGCATCAAATTGCAAAACCAGATCGCCGTGATGGATCTGGTCGCGCTTGGCCGTTTTGCGCTGCTGCCGGAAGACGACCTCAATCTCGCGGCGCTGTTGCGTTCGCCATTGATCGGAGTCGATGAAGAGCAATTGTTTGCGCTCAGCGCGTTACGCAGGGGCGGTTTATGGCAAGAGCTGGCAGATCGCCGCGGCGAACTTGTCTCTTTCGGTTTCGCTTATGAATTTCTGTCCGAATGCCTTGCTCGGGCAGATTTCGCCCCGCCTTATGAGTTCTACGCGCACGTGCTGGCGGCCCGCGGCATGCGCAAGCGGCTGCTCGCGCGCCTCGGCGCGGAAGCGAACGACGCCATCGACGAATTCCTGTCGCTGGCGCTCGCCTATGAAGGGCTCAACACGCCTTCGCTGGAAGGCTTCCTGCACTGGATCGAGCGCGGGGACGCCGAGATCAAGCGCGACATGGAGCGCGGGCGCGACGAGGTTCGCGTGATGACCGTCCACGGCGCCAAGGGTCTTGAAGCCGATATCGTGATCCTGCCGGATACCACCTCGCTGCCGGATCCGCCGGGCAGGCGCGGCGATCTTCTGTATACGGATTATGGCGTCATCTATCCGCTTACGGACAGTGAAGCCCCCGCGGCGGTGAAAGTCGCGAAGGCCGAAGCGGCCATCGAGGCGCTGAAGGAGCATCGGCGCCTCCTCTATGTGGCGCTAACCCGTGCTAAGGATTTTCTCTATGTCTGCGGCTTCGAAAACAAGAATGGCGTCAAATCGGGCTCTTGGTACGAGCTTGCGCAACGCGCGGCGCAATCGTTGGGCAAGGCGGTGGTCCGTGGCGGCGACACGTTGCGTGTGGTCGGCAATGCCGACGTGGAAGCAGCGCCCGCATCCCCGAACCTCGACGTACCGCCGATTGTGTTACCCACCTGGGTACTCGCCGAGCCCAATCCCGAGCACACGACACCACGGCTGATCCGTCCGTCCGATGCTGCCGGGCTAGAAGATCCGGGTGTCTTTTCGCCCGCAGGCCCGAAAGCCGCAGCGCGCTTCCGGCGCGGCCGACTCGTCCACACCTTGCTGGCGCGGCTTCCGGATATTGCGCCGGAAAATCGACGCGCCATCGCGCTCGCATACCTCGCCGCGCGCGATGTGCCGCCGGAAGAGGCGGCTTCGCTCACCGATGAAACTTTCGCCGTCATTTCCGATCCACGTTTTGCGGCGGCCTTCGCACCCACGGCACGCGCGGAAGTGGCGATCGTGGCCGATTTGCCGGAATTGGGCCCCGGCGCACGCGCCAGCGGCCGCATCGACCGGCTGGCGGTGTCGGCCAACGAAGTCCTGGCGATCGATTTCAAGACCAATCGTCCACCACCCGAGCGGGCAGAGGACGTGCCGGCGCTCTATCGCGCCCAGATGGCGCTTTATCGCGCCGCACTCGCCAAAGTCTTTCCGGGGCGTCGAATCGCCTGTGCGCTGATCTGGACCGAAGGTCCCAGGCTGATGGCGCTCGACGACGCGCTTCTCGACGCGGAAACGGCCCATATTCGCACACGCCTTGACCCTGGGGGGTACGGTTCCTAGATTCATTCGGACAAGGCACCTCGTTACCAAGGATCACTTCATGTCAGCGCCCATCAAGGTCTCGGATGCATCGTTTCAAGCCGACGTCCTCAATTCGAAAAATCCCGTTGTCGTGGATTTCTGGGCGGAATGGTGCGGCCCCTGCCGCATGATCGCGCCGGCTCTCGAAGAACTGGCCGGCGAGTTCGAAGGCAAAGTGACCGTCGCGAAGGTCAACATCGACGAGAACCCGAACATTCCGACGAAATACGGCGTGCGCGGCGTCCCCACCCTGATGATTTTCCATCAGGGACAGGTCGCAGCCACCAAGGTTGGCGCCCTGCCGAAGTCCAAGATCAAGGAATGGATCGAATCCTCGATCTGAGGTTTCGTTCAGTTGTTTTCAGCAAGCACTATTCCCGCCAGATAAAGCGAGCCGCAGATGAGAATGCGCGGCGGGCCCTCGCCGGGCCGGGCGCGCGACCACGCAGTCACCTGCATCATGGCATCTTCAAGATCGTCCGCCGGGCTCGCATCAAGCCCGCTCGCACGCGCGGCGTCGTAAAGGCCGCCGGCGCCCAAGCTTGCAGCTTCGCCTTCGATCGGCACGGTCGTTACATGGCGCGCGAGACCCTTGAATGACGACAGAAATCCGACGGCATCTTTCGTCCTCAACATTCCGCAGATGAGATAAAGCGGCTTTTCGGCACGTTCCTCGAAATCCGCCATTGCGCGCGCGACCGCTATTCCGCCATGCGGATTGTGGCCCCCGTCCAGCCAGACTTCCGCCCCCTTGGGTGCTGCGTCGATCAGCGGTCCGCGGGTCAGCCGCTGGAGGCGCGCCGGCCATTCGACGGTTCTGAGCCCGCGTTCGATTGCATCGTCCCGACCCCAACCGCCGCCTGCCCTTCGCAGCGCCGCAATCGCGACAGCCGCATTCTCGATCTGATGGCGGCCGACGAGACGCGGCAGCGGAAGGTCAAGCAGCGCATCCGTGTCCTGATAGACGAGACGGCCATGTTCCTGATGGGCGAAGAAATCCTGGCCGAACGCGTAGAGCGGCGCCCCCAGCGCATCGGCGCGGCGCGCGATCACGTCGCCGGGTACATCTTCCTGCGGACCCACGATGAGCGGTACGCCGGGCTTCACGATGCCGGCCTTTTCCGCCGCGATATCGGCGATCGATGTGCCGAGAAATTCCTGGTGATCGAGACCGACCGGCGTGATCACAGTCATGCGCGGCCGCGCGATCACATTCGTCGCATCGTATTTCCCGCCCAACCCGACTTCCAGCACGAGCGCGTCGGCAGGATGACGCGAGAACGCGAGCAGTGCCGCGGCAGTCGTGATCTCGAAGAAAGTGATCGGCGCGCCGTCATTGACCCTTTCGCATTCCGCCAGCGTCGCCGACAGCTCGCCTTCGCTGATCAACTGGCCCGAGAGGCGGATGCGCTCGTGATAGTGAACGAGATGCGGCGAGGTGTAGACATGGACGCGAAGTCCCTGCGCCTCCAGAATCGCGCGCGAGAATGCGCATACCGAACCTTTGCCGTTCGTGCCCGCCACATGGATGACAGGCGGAAGCTTGCGTTCGGGATGACCGAGTTGCCCCAGCAGGCGCTCGATACGGTCGAGCACGAGGTCGATGCGCTTGGGATGAAGTGCCAGAAGCCGTTCGAGGATTGCGCCGCTTCTCGCGTCGACGCTCATGTACCGGTCTGAGCGCGGCCATTGCCGGCGCCATTCACTTTGGGCGCGGGCGGCCGGGTGGGATTGGCGCTGATCGTGGGCGGCGCGGTTCGAATCTTCGGTCGTGGGCGCTTCATGATCAAATGCAGGAGACGCGACAAGGTCGCGCGCAATTCGTGGCGATGGACGACCATGTCCACCATACCGTGATCGAGCAGGTATTCCGCGCGCTGGAATCCGTCGGGCAAACGCTCGCGGATCGTCTGTTCGATCACGCGCTGGCCGGTAAAGCCGATCAACGCGCCCGGCTCCGCGATCTGCACATCGCCCAGCATCGCATAAGACGCGCTGACGCCGCCCGTGGTGGGGTCGGTGAGCACGACGATATAGGGAAGGCCGGCTTCGCGCAGCATGTCGACACCGATGGTCACGCGCGGCATCTGCATGAGCGAAAGAATACCCTCCTGCATGCGTGCGCCGCCGGACGACACAAAGAGAATGAAAGGCCGCCGTTCGGTGACGGCCGCCTGCATGCCGAGCACGAGCGATTCACCGACAGCCATGCCCAGCGAACCGCCCAGAAAATCGAATGGCTGCACCGCGATCATCACGGGCAAGCCGTCGATCGTGCCGCGCGCCACGGACAGCGCTTCCTGCCGTCCTGTTTTGCTGCGGGCATCCTTGAGCCGATCGGAATAGCGCCGCTCGTCGCGGAAGCGAAGCGGATCCGCGATCACTTCGGGTTGCGGCATTTCCTCGAACACGCCGGCATCGCAGATCGTCGCGAAGCGCTCCTTGGGACCGATGCGCATGTGATAACCGCATTGCGGGCAGACATTCTGCGCCGCTTCGAGATCGCGATGGAAAATCATGTCCCCGCAGGCGGGGCACTTCTTCCAGAGGTTCTCGGGCGTGTCCGTGCCGCGGCCTGCCATGAGGCTCTTGATGCGGGGGCGGACAAAATTGGCGATCCAATTCATGGGGTCTACTCTATCACGGGCTCTCGGCGGGCCGCATGCACTGAATCGGCCAGAGAGGCACAGAAATTCACCACGCTTTCCACCAGTGAGGCCTTTGCCGGGCCGGATTGCGCGGCTTCTGCCATCAGCGCCACAATGGCGGAACCTACCACGGCCCCATCGGCAAAACGCGCGATTTCGGCGGCTTGTTCCGGGGTTTTGATTCCGAATCCGACCACACACGGTATCTGGGCATGCGCCTTCACTTTGGCAACCGCCTCCCGGACGGCCGTGACCGAAAAGGTCTTGGTGCCCGTCACTCCGGCGATCGACACGTAGTAGAGGAACCCGCTCGCCCCATCGAGAATCACGGGCAGACGCTTGGCGTCGGTCGTCGGGGTTGCGAGTCGGACGACATCGAGCCCCTGCGCCGCAGCCGGCACACGCAGAACCTCGTCTTCTTCCGGCGGCAGGTCGACCGAAATCAGACCGTCGACTCCCGCCGCCGCCGCGTCCCGGGCGAAGCGCGCTGTGCCGTAGCGATGGATCGGGTTGTAGTAGCCCATCAGCACGATGGGCGTCGTCGCGTTCTTGCGACGGAAGCGTTGCACGAGATCGAGGGTCTTCGAGAGCGTCATACCCGCCCGCAGCGCGCGCAGCGACGACGCCTGGATCGCAGGACCGTCCGCCATGGGGTCGGAAAACGGCACGCCGAGTTCGATCAGGTCGGCGCCCGCTTTCGGCAATCTTTCCAGTATGGCAAATGTCGTATCCGGATCGGGATCGCCTGCCGTGATGAATGGCACGAACGCCGCGCGATTGGCTTTGCGAAGCTCCGCGAAACGCGCTGCGATCCGGCTCATAGCTTCTCGCCCAATGCGGCGGCGGCCGTGAACACATCCTTGTCGCCGCGACCCGAAAGCGTAACGACGATGATCTGGTCTTTCGCCATGCGGGGAGCCACTCGCATCACATGCGCGATCGCGTGCGACGGTTCCAGCGCCGGAATGATTCCTTCCAGCCGGCTGAGTGCCATGAACGCTTCCATCGCATCCCTGTCGGTGGCGGAAAAATACTTCACGCGTCCCTGATCCTTGAGCCAGGAATGTTCGGGGCCGACGCCCGGATAGTCGAGGCCTGCCGAAATCGAGTGGGCTTCCAGTATCTGCCCATCGCGGTCCTGCAACAGATAGCTGCGCGCGCCATGCAGCACGCCGGGCGAGCCCTTCGTGAGCGTTGCGGCATGCCTCTGGGTTTCGACACCATCGCCCGCCGCTTCGACGCCGTGAATTTCCACGTCCGGATCGTCCAGGAACGGATGAAACATGCCGATGGCGTTTGAACCGCCGCCGACGCAGGCAACGACGAGATCGGGCAAACGCTTCTCCGCATCGAGAATTTGCGCGCGCGTCTCGTTGCCGATCACAGTCTGGAAATCGCGCACGATCTGCGGATAGGGGTGCGGGCCTGCCGCCGAACCGATGATGTAGAACGTGTCCTCCACATTGGCGACCCAGTCGCGCAGTGCTTCGTTCATCGCGTCCTTGAGTGTGCGCGAGCCGGACGTTACCGCCCGCACTTCGGCGCCCAGCAGATTCATGCGGAACACATTGGGCTTCTGTCGCTCGATATCGACTTCGCCCATATAGACGATGCAGGGCAGACCGAAGCGCGCGGCGACAGTGGCGGTGGCCACGCCGTGCTGGCCTGCACCCGTCTCCGCGATAATGCGTGTCTTGCCCATGCGCCGCGCGAGCAATATCTGCCCAAGGCAATTGTTGATCTTGTGTGCGCCAGTATGATTGAGGTCTTCGCGTTTCAGATAGATCTTCGCGCCGCCGAGTTTTTCCGTCAGCCGCGCGGCGAAATAGAGCGCGCTGGGCCGTCCGACATAGTGCTTCAGGAGTCCGTCAAGCTCGGCCTTGAACGCGTCATCATTCTTCGCCGCCTCGTAAGCCTTTTCGAGATCGAGCACGAGGGGCATCAGGGTCTCGGCGACGAAGCGGCCGCCATAGGCGCCAAAATGTCCCGCCATATCGGGACCAGTGCGCCAGCTGTTCGGCGGCACGGCGCTCATGTCTGTGCTTCCTTCACATGCTCAGCTGCGCGTACTGCAGCCACGAAATCCCGGATCATGTCTGCGCTTTTTATTCCGGGCGAAGTCTCCACGCCTGACGATACATCGACTCCCGGCGCTTCGGCTGCGCGGATCGCACGGCCGACATTTTCCGCCGTGATGCCGCCGGCCAGCAGCCAGGGCCGCGCAAAAATCCATCCACGGAGCAATTGCCAATCGAACGCTGCGCCGTGACCGCCCGGGCGCGACGCGTTCGCCGGTGCTTTTGCGTCGAACAGCAGCATGTCGGCGACTTTCTCGAATGCAGAAACCTGTGCGAGATCGCCGGCGTCTGCGATCGCAATCGCCTTGATCACCGGCAGTCCGAACCGCAGCCGCACGGCTGCGACGCGCTCCGGTGCCTCACGACCATGAAGTTGAATAAAGTCCGGTTTCGCCGCGGTTACCGCGACAGCGATATCCTCGTCGCGTGCGTCGGCGAGCAGTACCACCAAACGGCTCCCCCCGCGCATGCGTGCGGCAAGTGAGGATGCCTGCTCGGGGTTGAGATTGCGCGGCGATCCCGGGTAAAAATTGAGCCCCGCAAAATCGGCACCCGCCCGCATCGCGGCGTCGGCCGCGTCGGCGCTGGTGATCCCGCAGATTTTGACCTGGATGCTCATGGGCCGCCGCTTATGGCCACGGCGCGCAACGATTGCAAGTAATGGCTGAGTGACTGACTAACGCGTTGATCTATAACGCTTCTTCGTGACGGAGCGATTGGGCAATAGCCTTCGCCGCCTGGGCCGGGTCGGCGACGCCCGTGATCGGCCGTCCGATCACAAGAATGTCCGCGCCAGCCCGTACGGCCTCCGCAGGTGTGAGAACACGCCGCTGGTCCGCGAGATCCGCTCCAGCGGGGCGAATGCCGGGCGTTACGATGAGGAATTGCGGGCCGCAAGCGGCACGCACCATCGCAATTTCCTGCGGACTGCACACAACGCCGTCCAATCCCGAGGTCTTCGCGAGGCGCGCGAGACGGACGACTTGCTCGGATGCCGGCGTGCACTGTCCGACGGATTCGAGGACGGAATTGTCCAGGCTCGTGAGAACCGTCACGCCGATGATCTTCGGCCGCGGATTTGCGCCCGATACAGCCTCAACGGCGGCGCGCATCATCGCTTCGCCACCCGACGCGTGAATATTGAAGATCGAAGCGCCGAGCGTCGCGAGCGCCTTCGACGCTCCGGCCACCGTGTTGGGAATGTCATGGAATTTCACGTCGGCGAAGACCGGCCGACCAAGTGCGACGACGGCGCGAATACCTTCGGGTCCTAACGCCGAGATGAATTCGAGCCCGATCTTGAAGCCGCCCACATGTGGGCCGACGGCGCGTGCAACCTCCAGCGCACGCGACAAAACCTGCGTGTCCAGGGCGACGAAGATGGGATTTTCGAGTCGCGAGCTGCTCATCGAGATGGCGTCTTAGACCCGGAACTGCGCCCCGGCAATAGACCGAACTTCGATTTCTGATTCGCGACTCCGTCTTCGGACAAAGGCGGCTTGCGCGACAACAGGCTGGCGAGGCCACCGAGCACAACACCAAGCCCGAGAACCACGAATACCAGCACAAAAAGCGGCAGTCGTAGCGCCAGTGCCGGCGAGGATTGTGAAAACGGATCGAGGCTGAAAATCACGCTTTGGCGATTGGCGACGGCCACCACTACGGCGACGACGGCGGCGGGAACCCCGATAACATAGGTCGATGGTCTCACGCGCCGGGCTGGGAGCCGCCGTTCAACCGTTCGCGCAGTTCCTTGCCCGTGCGGAAGAAGGGAGCGCGCTTCTCGTCGACAACGACCGGATCGCCGGTGCGCGGATTGCGGCCTTGACGCGATGGACGGACTTTCACGGAAAAAGCCCCAAAACCGCGCAACTCTACGCGGTGTCCGTCGGACAAAGCCTTGATGATCTCATCCAGGACGGTCGAGACGATGCGCTCGACGTCGCGGTGGTAGAGATGCGGGTATCGCTGCGCCAGGCGCGCAACCAGTTCCGATTTGATCATCCCCCTGCCCCCAAGGGCAATTCCCCGAAAACGGACGAAGCCGCTCCGACAGAGTTAACTTGTCAGAGCGGCTTCGGG
>Ga0302324_100007160_pt1 | contig 23820 bp, 23 predicted proteins | sample Palsa_T0_1_FD_201949 | JGI IMG/M metagenome (GOLD analysis project Ga0302324, IMG submission 201949) | Peat permafrost microbial communities from Stordalen Mire near Abisko, Sweden - Palsa_T0_1 | ecosystem: Environmental > Terrestrial > Soil > Palsa > Peat permafrost | place: Sweden: Abisko... | reverse complement strand
CTCCACGGGATCGGGCAGCAGGGTGCGCTCGTCGGCAATGACCTCGAGCTTCACCCAGTCCGTTTCCATGGCCTCCCTGGCCAGCCGCGCAGTGCGCACGGCGTCGGCCGCGGTGAAGCAGCCGGCCGTGTTCGGCAGCACGCGGATGCCGCGCGCCGCCAGCACGTCGAGCACTGACCCCGACGCGGCGGGATCGACCCTGCGCATCGCGACCGTGGTCAGCTCCGTGCCGGACGCGGCGAGCGCCCGGTCGAGCACGTCCAGGCTCGGTGCGCCGCCGGTGCCCATGATCAGGCGCGAGCCCATCGCCTCCCCGGCGATCACGAACGGGTCGTCCACGGTCAGCCTCCCTGCACTGCGGTGATCACCAACGGGTCGTCCACGGTCAGCCTCCCTGCACTGCGGTGATCACCAACGGGTCGTCCACGGTCAGCCTCCCTGCACTGCGGTGATCACGAACGGGTCGTCCACGGTCAGCCTCCCTGCACTGCGGTGATCACGAACGGGTCGTCCACGGTCAGCCTCCCTGCACTGCGGTGATCACTTCGACGAGGTCGCCGTCCGACACCGGGGTGGTGTCCCAGCGGGCCTTGCGCACCACCTCGCCGTTGACGGCCGCGGCGACCCCGCTGGCGGACGTCGTCACCAGCCGGACGGCATCGCCGACGCTGGTCGCCTTGGCTAGCTCGTGCGCCCTGCCGTTAATGATCACTTCCATAGCCTGGCTCCGGCCGGCCGAGAGAAGCGCTGCGGCGTGAACGGAGCAGCCAGGCCGGACAGCCGCTCCGTGGTCAGGTAACCGGTGATGATGTCGGCCGTCACCGGGGCCAGCAGCACCCCGGCGCGGAAGTGACCGGTGGCAAGCACCAGCCCGGGCAGCGCGGACGGGCCGAGCACGGGCGCATTGTCCGGAGTGCCCGGCCGCAGCCCCGCCACGGCCTCGGTGAGCTCGAGCTCGGTGATCCCCGGCACCACCGTCCGGGCGTCCCGCAGCAGCTCCCAGACTCCGCCGGCGGTGACCCTGGTGTCCGCGCCGAGCTCCTCCTGGGTCGCGCCGACGACAAGCTCGCCGCTCTGCCGGGGTACGAGGTAGACCGACGAGCCGTGCACCATGCCGCGCACCGACCTGGCGAGGAGGCCCGGCGGGCTGTCCGGGCCGCGCGGCAATGACCGCAGGCGCAGGATCTGGCCCTTGACCGGCCGCACTGGCGGCGCTGTCCCGGGCGGCAATCCGGCGACTGATCCCGAGTTCCAGCCTGCGGCGAGGACTACCCAGCGGGCCAGGATCCGCGTGCCGTCAGCCAGCACGGCGCCGGCGGCCCGGCCGCGGGCGCTGAGGATCTCCGCGGCAGGCTGCCGGACGACGTCCGCCCCAGCCATGACCGCGGCCGCCAGCAGTGCCCGGGTCAGCAGCCTCGGATCGACGGACGCGTCCTCCGCGGCCAGCAGCCCGCCGCGGACGGACGGGTCGAGCATGGGCTCCTCCCGGCGGCACTCGCGCGCGTCCAGGCGGCGCACGGTCATTCCGAAGGACTCCTGCAATGCCTGGTGCTCGCGCAGGAGTGCCAGGTCATCAGCGTCACAGGCGACCTGCAGCGTGCCGGTCTGGCGGTATCCGGTCGGCTCGCTGGTAATTCCGGTGAGCTCGGCGGCGAACGCCGGATAGCGGCGCTGCGACTCCCGGCCGAGCCGGAACAGCTCTTTCTCGGCGTACGCGGCCTCCGAGATGGGAGTGATCATCCCGGCCGCGGCGCGGGACGCGCCGCGGCCGGGCTCGGGATCGGCGACGGTCACCCGCATGCCTCGCTGCGCGGCGCGCCAGGCAATGCTCAGGCCGATCACCCCGCCGCCGATGACCAGCACGTCGGGGCTGGCTACGTCGGCACTGGCTACGTCGGGCCTGGCTACGTCGGCACTGGCCACGTCGGGCCTGGCTACGTCGGCACTGGCCACGTCGGGCCTGGCTACGTCGGCACTGGCCACGTCGGGGCTGGCTACGTCGGCCCTCGCTACGTCGGCACTCGCTACGTCGGCACTGGCTGAGGTGCTCATCTCCGCTCCCTTCGCCGGCATGACCCGGATCAGGTTCCTGCGGTCGGCGGCTTCCAGCCGCCCTCTCAGTCCGGTCAGTACCGGACTCCCGCGCGCTGCTCTTAGCCTAAGTGATCGTGCGGATCAACCGAGTCGTGATAGCCGGCGGCGGGCTGGCGGGCCTGCGCACGCTGGAGGAGCTGCGGGCCAGGGGCTACCACGGCGCGGTGACCCTGATCGGCGCCGAGACCCGGCCGCCGTACGACCGCCCGCCGCTGTCCAAGGGCGTGCTGGCCGGCACGGTCGACGACACCACCCTGCGGCACGACCTGGCGGCGCTCGGCGCTGACGTGCGGCTCGGCGAGCCTGCCACCGGCCTGGCCGACGGCGTGCTGCGCACTGGGCAGGGCGAGTACGCCTTCGACCGCCTTGTGCTGGCGACCGGCGCCGCGCCCGTGGCGCTGCCAGGCCCCGGCCCGCAGCGCACCCTGCGGACCCTGGACGATGCGCTGAGCCTGCGGGCGGTGCTCAGGCCCGGGCTGCGGCTTGCCGTCGTGGGAGCCGGCTGGATCGGCGCGGAGCTAGCCACCGCGGCAGCGGCCAGGGGCTGCCTGGTCACCGTGGTGGAGGCCGGAACGGCGCCACTGGTGGCAGCGATCGGTGCGGAGGCCGGGGCAAAGACGTCACCCTGGTACGCAGCGGCCGGCGTGGAGCTGCGGCTTGGCGAGCTGGTGTCCTCGGTGCAACCCGGCGGCCTGGCCATGGCTGGCGGCGGCTGGCTGGCCGCCGACGAGGTCGTGACGGCGATCGGGGTCAGGCCCCAGGTGCGCTGGCTGGAGGGATCGGACGTTGCCACAGACAACGGCGTCAAGACCGACGAACAGCTGCGCGCTTCGCTGCCGGGCGTCTTCGCGGGCGGCGACTGCGCCGCGTTCTGGTCCCTGCGGTACCGGCGGCTGCTGCGCTTCGAGCACTGGGACGTCGCGCTGCGTGCCCCCGAGGTGCTGGCGGCCAACCTGCTCGGCGGCAGCGAGAGCTACGACCCGGTGCCGTATTTCTGGTCGGAGCAGTTCGGCCGGATGGTGCAGTACGCCGGCTATCACGGCGGGGCCGACCAGCTGGTCTGGCGAGGTGACCCGGCGGGGGAGCGGTTCGCCGCGTGCTGGCTGGCGGCCGGCCGGCTGGTTGCGCTGCTGACCGTCGGGCTGCCAAGGGACCTCCAGCAGGGTCGCCGCCTGATCGCCGCCGGGCACCCGGTCGACGCGGCCGCGATCGCTGATCCTGCAGTTCAGGTGCGGGATGCCGGGCTCCGCTGACCCCCGGCGGCCGGGCCCTGAGGCGGCTGGATCCGATCTGGCCGGCGTTGCCCGCGTTTGGACTGAGCACTGGTGTGGGAGGTTGTGAGATGTGGCTCAGATAGACCCCCTGGCCGACAGCATGATCGGCAACTGGCTCACCCTTCCTGAAACTGCTGACCGGCTCGGCTTGTCCATCAGCCGGGTCAGGCAGCTGCTCCGCGATCGCAAGCTGCTCGCGGTGCAGCGCCCGGACGGCAGGCTCTGCGTGCCCGCGGCGTTCATGGACGGCGATCAGGTCGTCCGCGGCCTGCACGGCACGCTTACCCTGCTCTTTGACTGCGGGTTCGACGAGGCGGATGCGCTGCGCTGGCTGTTCACGGCCGACGAGACGCTGCCGGGCACGCCGATCCAGGCGATCAGCGAGCATCGTCGCACCGAGGTAAACCGCCGGGCGCAGGCGCTCGCGTTCTGAGCGTTGCAGCGAACCGGGTGATGTCGTAGGGCGGACCCGGTGACCGGGTGAGCCCATGCGGGCTTGCTCGCCGCGGCGTCGGCGGCATGCGGCGTCGGCCCGCATGCGGCGTCGGCCCGCATGCGATATCGGCCCGCATGCGATGCTGGCCGCATGGCAGTCTCGCGGCGTGGCCGGTGATGCACGAGCCCGGGATGCGCGTGGCCGGTGAACTGCGGGCCAGGCTGGCCGTTGCCCGGCTGTACCTGTGCACCGATGCGAGGCAGCAACAGGGAGATCTCGCCGCCTTCCTCGACGCGGTTCTCGGGGCCGGGGTGGACGTCGTTCAGTTGCGGCAGAAGGGCCTGGAGGCCGCGCAGGAGATGGCGTTTCTTGCGGCGTTTCGCCGGGCCTGCGACCGGCACGGTGCGCTGCTCGCCGTGAACGACAGGGCGGACATCGCCCGCGCGGTCGGTGCCGACGTGCTGCACCTTGGCCAGGACGACCTGCCGGTAGCGGCGGCGCGGCAGATCGTCGGGCCGCGAACCGTGATCGGGCTGTCGACCCATTCCCGCGATCAGGCCGCTGCGGCCGGTGCCGCGGTGGCCGTGGACTACTTCTGCACCGGGCCGGTCTGGCCGACCCCTACCAAGCCCGGCCGTCCGGCTCCTGGACTCGGCCTGGTCAGCTACGCGGCCGCGCTCGCCCCGCCGGTGCCCTGGTTCGCCATCGGCGGCATCGGCCTGGACAACATCGGCGCGGTGCTTGACGCCGGAGCACGCCGAGTCGTCGTGGTACGGGCGATCACCGACGCTACCGATCCCGCGGCGGCGGCGGCCGCGCTCGCCGCCCGGCTCCGCGCGGCGAGCCAGTAGCCGCAGACCCGCGGGTGGCGGGGTCAGTCGGTGCGGTCGGTGGCGGTCACCGCGAGCTCGGCCAGTGCGGCCTTGGCCTCGTCGGTGAACGGCGCATCCGCCAGCGCGGCGAGGGCCTCGCGGACGCTGTCGCTGATCATCTGCTCGCACTCCGCCAGCGCGCCGGTCTCGGTGAGCACGGCGCGGACCTCGGCCGCAGCCGCCTCGTCAAGCTCCGGGTGGCCGAGATGACGGCGCAGGACGCTCGCCTGCGCGGGATTGGCCCGGTCCCCGGCGATGGCCACCATGACGGTCCGCTTGCCCTCGCGCAGGTCGCCAGTGACCGGTTTCCCCGTCTCGGCCGCGTCGCCAAACACGCCGAGCACGTCGTCGCGGAGCTGGAAGGCCACGCCGAGCGGGATTCCGTATGCACTGCAGGCGGCAGCCATCCGGTGCTCCGTTATCGCTGCCTTGCCTGCTGCCCCCGCGACGGTCCGTGCCGGTGCCGGCGCCAGCGCCGCGCCGAGCAGTAGCGGCCGCTCGACCGTGTACTTCGCCGACTTGTACCTGACCACCCGGAGGGCGTTTGCCACGGTGCCGGTGCCGGCGCCCGCGGCCTGCCCGAGCAGGTCCAGGTACTGCCCGGCGATCATCTCGGTGCGCATCGCGTCGAGCACGGGCTGCCCGCGCCGCAGCGCGGCCGCCGGCAGCCCGCTGGCCCGCAACAGCTCGCCGGTCCAGCCGAGCAGCAGGTCGCCGAGCAGGATGGCCGCGCCGGTGCCGAACGCGTCAGCGGGGCCGCGCCAGCCGGCCGCGTCGTGGTGCGCGGCGAACCTGCGGTGCACGGTCGGCCGGCCCCGGCGGACGTCGCTGCGGTCCATCACGTCGTCGTGCACGAGCGCGCTCGCGTGCAGTAGCTCGAGCGCGGCCGCGGCGGTCAGGATGTGCCCGCGGCCGGCCCGGTCACCGCGGGCAGCACGGCCGCCGGGAGCAGCACGGTCGCCGGGGCCAGCGGGGCCAGCAGGGCCAGCGGGGCCGGCGAGGCCGGCGGGGCCGCCGGGGCCGGGGCCGCCCGCTGCGCGCCAGCCCCAGTAGCAGAACGCCGGCCGCAGCCGCTTGCCGCCGGCCAGCAGGTCACTGATGGCGTCGAGGCCAGGCATCAGGTCCTCGTCGATGCCGGCCAGCACCGCGCGCTGTCGGCCGAGGAAGTCGGCCAGTGCGCGGCCGACCTGTTCCCGGACCTGGTCAAGGGCGGCTGGGCTGCTCGTCACTCCCGCGAGGGTATCCGCGCGCGTCCGGTCTTCGGTTACTCGGCGTCGCCGCCCAGCGACTAACCTGGGGCAATGCCGCAGCCCTGGCCGCATCGCGCGCCTGCCATCCGTGACCTGCTGGCCGCCGGCGACAGGTCCTTCTCGTTCGAGTTCATGGCGCCCAAGACGGCCGCCGAGGAAGAGCGGCTCTGGCTGGCGGTCCGGCAGCTCGAGCCGCTGCGGCCCACGTTCGTGTCGGTCACCTACGGGGCAGGCGGCTCGACCCGCGACCGGACGATCCGGGTGACCGGCCGGATCGCGGCGGAGACGACGCTCACCCCGGTCGGGCACTTCACCGCCGTCAACCACTCGGTCGCCGAGCTTCGGCACGTCATCGGCTCCTACGCGGCGGTGGGCGTGCGCAACGTGCTCGCGCTCCGCGGTGACCCGCCGGGGGCGCCGGACGGGGAGTGGGTGCCGCATCCGGACGGGCTGCGCTACGCGGCTGAACTGGTCCGGCTGATCAGGGCGTCCGGGGACTTCTGCGTCGGCGTGGCGGCGTTCCCCGAGGGCCATCCCCGGCGGGTGAGCCTGGAGTCCGACGTCGCCAACTTCGTTCGCAAGTGCCAGGCCGGAGCCGACTTCGCGATCACCCAGATGTTCTTCTACCCGGACGACTACCTGCGGATGCGCGACCGGGTCGCCGCGCTCGGCTGCGACGTGCCGATCATCGCCGGGATCATGCCGATCATCAGCGTGGCGGGTATCGAGCGCGCGGCGCTGCTGTCCGGTGCCAGGTTCCCGCCGGAATTGGCTGACCGGCTGCGCTCCCGGGCCGGCGACAAGGCCGCCGTGCGGGAGATCGGCGTGGATTATGCGACCGCCATGTCCGAGCGGCTGATCGCCGAGGGGGTACCCGGGCTGCATTTCTACACGCTCAACGGGTCGCGGGCGACCCTTGAGATCTATCAGCGGCTCGGCCTTGGCGGGCCAGGCGCCTTGTCCCGCAGCGAAAGCTTGTCCCGCAGCGAAAGCTTGTCCCGCAGCGAAAGCTTGTCCCGCAGCGGCAGCGCGGCCCGCAGCGGCAGCGCGGCCCCCATGACCGCGTAGGGCGGGCCGTTGCCGGGGAAGCTGAAGCCGGTCAGCAGGTCGGTGAATCCCAGGCTGCCGTAGAGCCGCCGGGCGGGGGACGCCGCGTCCAGCGTGGAAAGAACGGCCGTCCGGTGCCGGCATCCCGCGGTGAGGCTGAGCAGCATGGCCCGGCCGATGCCCTGGCCCTGGTGTTCCGGGTGCACGTGCACCTCGGCGATCTCGAAGGTGTCGGTCAGCCAGGCATCCGCGGCGCGCCCGCCGGCCGCAACCGTGATGCCCGACCGGACCACGTCGTGCCACCATTGCCCGTCGGCCCCGCGGAAGCCGTAGGCGAACGCGATGACCTGGCCGTCCGCGCCGCCGCCGTGACCTGTGCCGCCTTCGGCGGGCGGGCCGACGCCAGCGTCAGGGCTCGCGCCGACGCCAGGGCTCGCGCTGGCGCCAGGGCTCGCGCCGGTGGTTCCCCGGGTCACGGTCACTGCCCGGAACGCCGAGTAGTCCGCGTGCCGCTCCATGATCGAGCGGCGTCCTTGCAGGTGCTGCGGCGGAGGCCGCATCGCGAGGCCGTAGACCGCGATCAGCGCATCGAGCTCGGCCAGGAATCCGTCCGGGCCAAGCATCCGCGGCGCGGTTCCGTTGCCCACGGCGGTAAGCGTATGCCACCGGGCGCTCTGGCTGCGGGCGGCCGTTTTGTCGGACCTGCCGTGTAACTTCGAACGCAGGTACAAAGAACTGGACCTGGACACGAATCTATGTTCGAATATGCCTAAGCGAAGCTGCCCGGCAGCCCTCCCCCCGGGGGCATGGCCGGAAGGTCCGCCGGGCGCGGCGTGCGGAAGCGCCTTGCCCGGTCCAGGCTCGCACGTGATGGGAGGAACAGCCATGAACTCTGCCGTGCAGGTGCGCCCCGACAAGCCCCGATGCAGGGTAGCGCCATCCGCGCTTGCGCTGCTCGCGTCTGCCAGGCAGGGACTGGCGGGCGCCGAGGACGAAGGCTCAGCTGGCGGCCGCTACGTTGCCGCGCACCTGGCAGCGCTCCGGGCGGCCGCGGCCGTCGTTACCGCGAAGGCGGAGCCGACCGCGTCGACACGGCGGAAGCGGCCCCAGAGCGTCTGGGAACTCCTGCCGCGGGTAGAGCCCGCGCTGTCCGAATGGGCCGCGTTCTTCGCCGCGGGCGCAGGCAAGCGCGCCGCGGCGGAGGCCGGCCTGCCGTGCGCCGTCTCCCTGGGCGAGGCTGACGACCTGCTGCGCGACGCGGAGACCTTCCTGTCGCTGGCCGAGAGCACCCTCGGGGTTCCCGGCCAGACGCTGCTTCCGCTCCGGACGGCTGGGTAGGCCATCCGGGCCGGGCAGCAGCGCGGTAGCTCAGGCCGGGCAGCAGCGCGGTAGCTCAGGCCGGGCAGCAGCGCGGTAGCTCAGAAGGTATCGATGGCTCCCCGGGCGTCAGCGTCCAGGATGCCCCAGCTGATCAGCTCCTCGGTCAGGTCAGCGGGCGACTTGTCGTAGATGACCGCGAGCGAGCGCAGGTCCTCCTGGCGGATCGACAGCACCCTGCCGTTGTAGTCCCCGCGCTGGCTCTGGATCGTTGCCACGTAGCGGGCAAGCGGGCCTGCCTTGTCCTTCGGCAGCTGGCTCATCCGCTCGAGGTCGATCACGAGCTTGGGGGAGGGCGCAAGAAGGGCAGGCAGCACGTCGCCGGGCAGCAGCTCAGACACGGGAACCCCGTAGAACTCGGCAAGCTCGGCCAGTTTCTGCACCGTCACCGATCGGTCGCCGCGTTCGTAGGAGCCTACGACGACGGCCTTCCAGCGGCCGCGCGACTTCTCCTCGACTCCGTGCAGGGAGAGGCCCTGCTGTGTGCGGATGGCGCGCAGTCGCGCGCCCAGGGTCTTGGCGTACTCAGATGGCATATTCGTCGGCCCCCAGGCCAGTGTCCGATCGCGAGATGGTTACGCTCAGTGACGGTAGGCCCGCGAGGGCGACAAGGTCAAGCCGAATGGCAAAAAGCGGTCGAACTTACCCGCGATGCCCCATCTCCGTCGGCTGGTCACGGTCATGCGCGTCCGGCCCCGGAAACCCGGCGATCTCTGGCCTGGCGGCACTTCCGGCAGGTCAACCGTGGTCCTCGCCGGTTCCTGATCCAGCTGGAATCTTAACATGATGTGATATTAATCACATTACTACCTTCAGTCCCAGCCGAGCGAGCCTTGCGCAAGGCGGGTCACGCAGTTGCGGCTCGGCTGAGCAGGTACCGGTCGGCGAAGGCGGGCTTCCGCCCGCGAAGGAGGGCGTGGCGTCCCCGAAAGTAGGCGCGGCGCCCGGAAAGGTCCGCGGGCCGGGCGCGTCCGCGACGCCAGCTCGGTGCTGGCTGTTACGGTAGTGCGGTCAGGCGTCCTTTAAGGCCCGTCCAGAGAGGCGGGAAAGGAGGTCCTTGTTCATGCATGCGGCTCATCAGGAAGGCCGCGGTCCCTGCTCAGCCGACGGAGCCGGACGATCCGGGGCGGAGAGCCGCAAGTCGGTCTTCGAGCCCGCCGAGATCGGCCGGGCGCTGACCAGGATCGCGCACGAGATCCTCGAGCGGACCAATGGCGCCGACGACGTCGTCCTGCTCGGCGTCCCCACCCGCGGCGTGCCGCTCGCGCACCGGCTCGCCGGGCGCATCGAGCAGGTCGAGGGCCGTCCCGTCCCGGCGGGATCGCTGGACATCACCATGTACCGGGACGACCTGCGGCTCCAGCCGACCAGGCCCCTCGGCCACACCGCGGTGCCCGCGGCGGGCATCGACGGCAAGGTCGTGGTGCTGGTCGACGACGTGCTGTACTCGGGTCGCACCGTCCGGGCAGCGCTCGACGCGCTCGGCGACATCGGGCGCCCGCGCGCCGTGCAGCTCGCCGTCCTCGTCGACCGCGGGCACAGGGAGCTTCCGATCCGGCCCGACTACGTGGGCAAGAACCTGCCCACCTCCCGCCACCAGGTCGTCCGGGTGCTGCTCACCGAGGTGGACGGCCAGGATGCCGTGCTGCTGAGCGACAGTTCCGCCGCCGCCGCCCCCGCCCCCGCCGCCCCCGGCCCCGCTCCCGGCTCCGCCCCCGCTCCCGGCTCCGGCCCCGCTCCCGGCTCCGGCCCGTCAAGCTCCGAAGCCCCCGGCGGCAGCAGGTCGGGCCGGTGAATCGTCACCTGATCTCCGCCGGAGACCTGACCAAGGCCGATGCCCTGCTCATCCTAGACACGGCCGACGAGCTGGCCCAGACGGCGGCCCGGCCGATCAAGAAGCTGCCCACCCTGCGCGGCAGGACGGTCGTCAACCTCTTCTTCGAGGACTCCACCCGGACGAGGATCTCCTTCGAGGCGGCCGCCAAGCGGCTGTCCGCCGACGTGATCAATTTCTCTGCCAAGGGGTCCAGCGTGGCGAAGGGGGAGAGCCTGAAGGACACCGCGCTGACGCTGCAGGCGATGGGCGCCGACGCCGTGGTGATCAGGCACAGCGCGTCCGGAGCCCCGCACCGGCTGGCCGGCTGGGTCAAGGGCAGCGTCGTCAACGCGGGCGACGGCAGCCACGAGCATCCGACCCAGGCACTGCTGGACGCGTTCACCATGCGCCGGCGGCTCGGCAGGCTGGACGGGCTGCGGGTCGTCATCGTGGGCGACGTCCTGCACAGTCGCGTGGCCAGGTCAAACGTCCTGCTATTGAGCACGCTGGGTGCCGAGGTGACGCTGGTCGGGCCGCCGACCCTCATCCCGGTGGCGGTCGGCTCCTGGCCGTGCTCGGTCAGCTACGACCTCGACGCGGCACTGCCCAAGAGCGACGTGGTGATGATGCTCCGGGTGCAGCAGGAGCGGATGAACGCGGCGTACTTCCCGAGCGTGCGGGAGTACAGCCGACGTTACGGCCTGGACGGCACCAGGGTGGCGACGCTTCCGGGGCACGCCGTCGTCATGCACCCGGGCCCGATGAATCGCGGGGTCGAGATCGCGGCCGAGGTCGCGGATTCGGTCAGGTCGACGATAGTGGAGCAGGTCGCCAACGGGGTCAGCGTGCGCATGGCGGTGCTGTACCTGCTGCTGGGCGGGTCGGAGGGGCGGTCATGACAGGAACGGGCGGCGGCGCCGCGGACCCGGGGCTCGCGGCTGGCGCCGGAACCTGGCTGATCAAGGGCGCGCGGCCGCTGGGCGGTGATCCGGCCGACATCCTGATCAGGGACGGGATGGTCGCCGAGCTCGGCTCCGGCGCGGGTTCCGGTACGCCCGCCGGCCTGCCCGCCGGGCGCGGGAACGTCATCGACTCCGACGGCCTGATCGCGCTGCCCGGCCTGGTCGACCTGCACGCGCACCTGCGGGAGCCGGGCAGGGAGGACGCGGAGACCGTGTCCAGCGGCACGGCGGCCGCGGCACTCGGCGGGTTCACGGCGCTGCACGCGATGGCCAACACCGAGCCGGTAGCCGACACCGCCGGGGTGGTCGAGCAGATCTGGCGGCTGGGCAGGCAGGCCGGCCGCTGCGACGTCCAGCCGGTCGGCGCCGTCACCGTGGGGATCGCCGGGAGTCGGCTTGCCGAGCTCGGCGCGATGGCCGACTCGGCAGCCCGCGTCAGGGTGTTCTCGGACGACGGCCAGTGCGTGTCCGACGCCGTCCTGATGCGCCGGGCGCTGGAGTACGTCAAGGCATTCGGCGGGGTGATCGCCCAGCACGCGCAGGAGCCCCGGCTCACCGAGGGCGCGCAGATGAACGAGGGCGAGGTGTCCGGCATCCTCGGCCTCACCGGCTGGCCGGCCGTGGCCGAGGAGGCCGTGATCGCCCGCGACTGCCTGCTGGCGGCGCACGTCGGATCGGCGCTGCACGTCTGCCACGTCTCCACGGCCGGCTCCGTGGAGATCATCCGCTGGGCGAAGTCGAAGGGATGGCAGGTGACGGCCGAGGTGACGCCGCACCATCTGCTGCTCACCGACGAGCTCGCCGTCGGCTACGACCCGGTGTTCAAGGTCAACCCGCCGCTGCGCACGGCCGCCGACGTGGCCGCGCTCAGGGAGGGCCTCGCGGACGGCACGATCGATTGCGTGGCCACCGATCACGCGCCGCACGCTATACAGGACAAGGAGACCGAGTGGGCGGCGGCGGCGTTCGGCATGACCGGGCTCGAGACGGCGCTGCGCGTCGTGCACGAGGCCATGGTCGGCACCGGACTGCTCGACTGGGCAGGCGTCGCCGACCGGATGTCGGCCCGCCCGGCGGCGATCGGCCGCCTGGCCGCCCACGGCCGGCCGCTGGCCCCCGGCCAGCCGGCGAACCTCGTCCTCTACGACCCGGCGGGCCGCGAGGCCGTGGACCCGGCGGCGCACGCGTCCAAGGGCCGTAACAGCCCGTTCGCGGGGATGCCGCTGCCCGGCCGGGTAGTGGCCACGTTCCTGCGCGGCAGCCCGACCGTGCTCGACGGGAAGCTGGCGCGATGACCGCCGCGCGGGCAGCGTCCCGGCCGGCCATGCTGGTACTCGAGGACGGCCTGACGTTCCACGGCGCGGCCTTCGGCGCCGACGGGGAGGCCTTCGGCGAGATGGTCTTCAACACCGGCATGACCGGCTACCAGGAGACGCTGACCGATCCCTCCTACTGCCGCCAGATCGTGGCGATGACCGCGCCGCACGTCGGCAACACCGGCGTCAACGACGAGGACCTGGAGTCCGGCCGGATCTGGGTCAGCGGCTACGTGATCAGGGAGCCCGCCAGGATCGCCTCGAGCTGGCGGTCGGTGAGGACCCTGGAGGAGGAGCTCCGCGCGTACGGCGTGACCGGGATCGCGATCAGCGGTACCCGTGCCCTCACCCGGCACCTGCGCGAGCGCGGCGCGATGCGGGCGGCCGTCAGCACGGAGTGCACCGACCCGGCCCGGCTGCTTGAGCGCGTCCTCGCCAGCCCGCCGATGGCGGGCGCCGACCTCGCCCGCGAGGTGTCCACGCCGCACGCCTACACCGTCGACCCGCCCCCGGCCGTGCCGACCAGGTTCGTGGTCGCGGCCGTCGACCTCGGCATCAAGGCGGCCACCCCCTGGCACCTGGCCCGGCTCGGCTGCCGGGTGCGGGTGCTGCCGGCCGCCAGCACGGCCGCGGAGATCCTGGCCACCAGCCCGGACGGGGTGTTCTTCTCGAACGGGCCCGGCGACCCGGCGGCGGCCGGCTACGCGGTCGAGGCGATGCGTGGCGTGCTCGACGCCGGCGCGTGCGTCTTCGGCATCTGCCTGGGCAGCCAGATCCTCGGCCGCGCGCTCGGGCTGGGCACCTACAAGCTGCGATTCGGCCACCGCGGCGTGAACCAGCCGGTCAAGGACCTGCGGACCGGGCGGGTGCAGATCACCAGCCACAATCACGGGTTCGCGGTGGCGATGCCCGGGCAGCGGCCGGCCCCCCCGCCGTGGGCGGCTCGGGTGGCCGGCACCGGTCCGCCGGGCGGTCTCGGCTGGCCCGGGCTGGCCGGCGGCCTGGCTGAGCCAGCGCCCTTCGATACTGCGTACGGCCCGGCGGTGGTCAGCCATGTGAACCTCAACGACGGCGTCGTCGAGGGACTGCGCCTGCTCGGCGCCCCGGCCTTCAGCGTGCAGTACCACCCGGAGGCGGCGCCGGGCCCGCACGACGCGGCCGGCCTGTTCGGCGAGTTCTGCGACCTGATGGAGCGTGCCAGGTGACGGCCCGGCGGTCGGCCATGGTCCCGGGAGCCGAGCCGGCCACGGTCCCGGGAGCCGAGCCGGCCACGGTCCCGGGAGCCGAGCCGGCCACGGTCCCGGGAGCCGAATCCGGGCGCGCGGCGGGCGCGGGCCAGGGAATGCGGACGCGCGGCGGGCGCGGGAGGGAGCGGTCACCATGCCGCGGCGCGCTGACCTGAAGTCGGTCCTCGTCATAGGGTCGGGCCCGATCGTCATCGGCCAGGCCTGCGAGTTCGACTACTCGGGCACCCAGGCCTGCCGGGTGCTGCGCCAGGAGGGCCTGCGGGTCAGCCTGGTCAACTCCAACCCGGCGACGATCATGACGGACCCCGAGTTCGCCGACGCCACCTACGTCGAGCCGATCACGCTGGACGTGCTGGAGAAGGTGATCGCAAAAGAGCGTCCCGACGCCATCCTGCCCACGCTCGGCGGCCAGACCGCGCTGAACGCAGCCGTCGGGCTGCACCAGGCCGGCGTCCTGCGCCGTTACCAGGTCGAGCTGATCGGCGCCAACGTCGAGACGATCGAGGCAGGCGAGGACAGGAGGCGGTTCAAGGAGCTCGTGATCGGCCTCGGCGCGGAAGTCCCGGACAGCCGGATCTGCCACGACCTCGCCGATTGCGAGCGGGCCGCCGCCGAACTCGGCTACCCGGTGGTGGTCAGGCCTTCGTTCACGCTCGGCGGGTCCGGCTCTGGCATCGCGCGCAGCGAGCGGGACCTGCTGCGGATGGCGGGCGCCGGGCTGGACGCGAGCCCGGTCTCCGAGGTGCTGCTGGAGGAATCGATCATCGGCTGGAAGGAGTTCGAGCTCGAGCTGATGCGCGACCGGGCCGACAACGTGGTGGTGGTCTGCTCGATCGAGAACGTCGACCCGATGGGAGTGCACACCGGCGACTCGGTGACGGTGGCGCCGGCCATGACCCTGACCGACCGCGAGTACCAGCGGATGCGCGACACCGCGATCGACGTGCTGCGCGCGGTCGGGGTGGACACCGGCGGCTGCAACATCCAGTTCGCCGTGGACCCGCTGACCGGCCGGCTCGTCGTCATCGAGATGAACCCGCGGGTGTCCCGGTCGTCCGCCCTGGCCTCGAAGGCCACCGGCTTCCCGATCGCGAAGATCGCCGCCAGGCTCGCGATCGGCTACACGCTGGACGAGATACGCAACGACATCACCGGCGAGACGCCGGCCAGCTTCGAGCCCGCGCTGGACTACGTGGTGGTCAAGGTGCCCAGGTTCGCGTTCGAGAAGTTCCCGGGCGCGGACCCGGTGCTGACCACGCACATGAAGTCCGTCGGCGAGGCGATGGCCATCGGCCGCAACTTCCCCGAGGCGCTGCAGAAGGCGCTGCGCTCGCTGGAGCAGCCGGGAGCCCCGTTCAGCTGGCAGCGCCCTCCGGCGGGCAAGGCTGACCTGCTGGCCCGCTGCGCGCTGCCGCACGACGGCCGGCTGACGACGGTGCACCAGGCGATCCGCGCGGGCGCCAGCGTGGCGGAGCTCGTCGCGGCGACCGGCATCGACGCCTGGTTCATCGACCAGATCAAGGGCATCGAAGAACAGGCGGAACGGATCGCCCGTGGCCGGTCGCCCGCTGAAGCGCCGGACGGGCTGAGCGCTGCCTCGCTCCGCGCCGCGAAGGCCGCCGGGTTCTCCGACGCGCAGATCGCCGAGATCCGCGGCGGCACCGAGGCCGGCGTCCGCCGCCTCCGCCACGACCTCGGGATCCGGCCGGTTTACCACATGGTGGACACCTGCGCGGCGGAGTTCGCCGCCAGCACCCCGTACCTGTACTCGACCTACGACGAGCAGACCGAGGTGCCGTCCGGGGACCGGCCGAAAGTGATCATCCTCGGCAGCGGGCCGAACCGGATCGGCCAGGGCATCGAGTTCGACTACGCCTGCGTGCACGCCTCCTTCGCGCTGTCGGCGGCCGGCTACGAGACGGTGATGGTCAACTGCAACCCGGAGACGGTATCAACGGACTACGACACTTCCGGGCGGCTCTACTTCGAGCCGCTGACGCTGGAGGACGTCCTGGAGGTCGTGCACGCCGAGCAGCAGAGCGGGCCGGTGGCCGGCCTGATCGTGCAGCTCGGCGGGCAGACCCCGCTCGGCCTGGCCAGGGCGCTCGCCGCGGCGGGAGTGCGAGTCGTCGGCACCTCGCCCGAGGCCATCCACCTCGCCGAGGACCGGGGCGAGTTCGGGGCGGTGCTGGCGGCTGCGGGCCTGCCCGCCCCCCGGCACGGGACCGCCAGGTCGCCCGGCGAGGCGAAGGCCGTCGCCGACGAGATCGGCTACCCGGTCCTGGTACGGCCCTCGTACGTGCTGGGCGGGCGCGGCATGGAGATCGTCTACGACGACGAGACGCTGGAAGCGTACGTGCGGCGCGCCACCGAGGGCAGCCCAGGGCATCCGGTGCTGATCGACCGGTTCCTCGACGACGCCATCGAGATCGACGTCGACGCCCTGTACGACGGCGAGGAGCTGTACCTCGGCGGCGTGATGGAGCACATCGAGGAGGCCGGGATCCACTCCGGCGACTCGGCCTGCGCGCTGCCGCCGATCACGCTCGGCCACGAGTACGTCGACCTGATCCGCGAGTCCACCGCGGCGATCGCCCGCGGCGTCGGGGTGCTCGGGCTGCTGAACGTGCAGTACGCGCTGGCGGCCGGGGTGCTGTACGTGCTTGAGGCGAACCCGCGGGCGTCCCGCACGGTGCCCTTCGTCTCCAAGGCGACCGCGGTGCCGCTGGCCAAGGCGGCGGCCAGGATCATGCTCGGCGCTACCGTGGCCGGGCTGCGGGCCGAGGGGATGCTGCCCGCGTCGGGCGACGGCGGCACGCTGCCGCTCGACGCGCCGATCGCGGTCAAGGAGGCGGTGCTCCCGTTCGGGCGGTTCCGGGACGCCGAGGGCAGGGGAGTGGACACCGTCCTCGGCCCCGAGATGCGGTCGACCGGCGAGGTCATGGGCATCGACGAGGTGTTCGGCACCGCGTACGCGAAGTCGCAGGCTGCCGCCTACGGGTCGCTCCCGGTCAAGGGCAGGGCCTTCGTCTCGGTGGCGAACAAGGACAAGCGATCCATGGTGTTCCCGGTGAAGCGCCTCGCTGACCTGGGCTTCGAGATCTGGGCGACCAGGGGAACCGGGGAGGTCCTGCGCCGGAACGGGGTCCGTGCCACGATCGTGCGTAAACACGGCGACGGCCGCGGACCGGACGGCGAGCCGACCATCGTGGATCGGATCATGGCCGGCCAGGTAGACCTCATCGTCAACACGCCGTTCGGCAGCCCGGGCCAGTCCGGGCCGCGGCTTGACGGCTACGAGATCCGCACCGCCGCGGTCCGCCAGGGGATCCCCTGCGTCACCACCGTGCAGGGCCTGGCGGCCGCCGTGCAGGGCATAGAGGCGATAACCCGGGGCGAGGTGGGCGTGCGGTCCCTGCAGGAACACGCGGCGCGGCTGCGCGGTCCTGCCGCGTCCGGGGGGGAGCGGGGATGACCGTCCCCGGCAGCGAGGCCGGCCCGGGCCCGGTACAGGTGCGGGGCACCGTGCTCACCGTCCGGCGGGTCGACGCCTACCACGCCATGACCGTCGTGGCGCCCGGCGTCGCGGCGCGCTTCCGCCCCGGGCAGTTCGTCGCCGTCGCGGTCGGCGGCCCGGACAGCGCGATGCTGCTCCGCCGCGCCTTCTCGATTCATGACGTCAGGCCGGACCACGGCGGCACGGTGGAGTTCGTGTTCTCCGCCAGCGGCCCCGGCACCCGCTGGCTGGCCGCCCGGCGGGCCAGGGACATGCTGGACGTCGCCGGGCCGCTCGGGCGGCCGTTCCCGGTGCCCCGCGACCCGGTCAGCTGCCTGCTGGTCGGCGGCGGCTACGGCAGCGCGCCGCTCTTCGCGCTCGCGGGCAAGCTGCGCGACCGCGGCTGCAAGGTCGACTTCCTGCTGGGCGCGGCGAGCGGGGACCGGGTCTTCGGTGCGCTGACCGCGCGCCGGACCGGCCGCACCGCCACGATCACCACCGAGGACGGCTCGCTGGGCGCCCGCGGCGTCGTCACCGACATGCTCGGCCAGGTGATCCACGAGGCCAGGACCGACGTGATCTACGCCTGCGGGCCGATGCCCATGCTGCGGCAGGTGACCCTGCTCGCCCGCCGCTACGACCTGCCGGTACAGGTCGCGGTGGAGGAGGCGATGGCGTGCGGGATCGGGGTCTGCATGACCTGCGTGCTGCCGGTGGTGGGCGCCGACGGCATCACCCGGATGGCGCGCTCCTGCATCGACGGCCCGGTGTTCCGCGGTGAGCAGATCCGCTGGGACGAGCTGGGCACCATCCCGTTCGACGCGGTCGGCGCGCCCGGCTGGGAGCCGCGGTCTGGCCGCCTGCCGCGCGCGCCCGGCTCGGGCGGGAAGGCCAGGTCATGAGAGCTGAAAGGCCAGGTCATGGGCACTGACATGCGCGCCAGGCTTGGCCACGTCGAGCTGCCTAACCCGATTCTCACCGCGTCCGGCTGCGCGGGCGCAGGCCGCGAGCTCGCGCAGTTCCTCGACGTGTCCAAGATCGGCGCGGTCGTCACCAAGTCGGTGCTGCTCGCGCCCCGCGCCGGACGGCCGACGCCGCGGATGGCCGAGACGCCGAGCGGCATGCTGAACTCGATCGGCCTGCAGGGCCCCGGCATCGACGCGTTCCTGCAGCGGGACCTGCCGTGGCTGCTCTCGCGCGGCGCCCGCGCGGTGGTGTCCATCGCCGGTGGCACCGTGCAGGAGTTCGCCGAGCTGGCCGCCCGGCTGTCCGACGCGGCCGGCGTCACCGCGATCGAGGTCAACATCTCCTGCCCGAACGTCGAGCACCGCGGGCAGGTGTTCGCCTGCGACCCCGGGGCCGCCGCGGCGGTGATCGAGGCGGTACGGGGCCGGGCGCGCCGCGACATCCCGGTGTTCGCCAAGCTCTCGCCCGACGTCACCGACATCGTCGCGATCGCCCGGGCCTGCGTGGCGGCAGGAGCGGACGGGCTCTCGATGATCAATACCCTGCTGGGCCTGGCCATCGACGTCACCGCGATGCGCCCGGTGCTGGCCGGCGTCACCGGCGGGCTGTCCGGGCCCGCGATCCGGCCGGTCGCGGTGCGGTGCGTCTGGCAGGTCCGCGAGGCGCTGCCCGACGTGCCGATCATCGGGATGGGCGGGGTGCGGACCGGGAAGGACGCGCTTGAGCTGATCCTGGCCGGGGCCGGCCTGGTCGCCGTCGGCACGACGATCTTCCATGATCCGTCGGCCTGCGAGCGGATCCTGCGCGAGCTCGACGAGGAGCTGGCGCGGCGCGGGATCGACCGGCTGTCCGAGGTCGTCGGGCTGGCGCACGAGCCGCGGACGGCGACCGGGCACCGGCTCGCGAGGAACGCGCGATGAGAAGGCTGCGATGAGCTACCGTGCACCCGTCGCCGTGGCGCTGGACGCGGCTGACCTGGAGACCGCGGCGCGGTGGGCAGGCCTGGTCACGCCGTACGTCAGCACGGTCAAGATCGGGCTTGAGATCTACCTGCGCTACGGGCCGGAAGCGGTGATCTCGATCCGGGGCGCCAGCGGCGTCCGGGTGTTCCTCGATCTGAAGCTGAACGACATTCCGGCGACGGTGGCAGGCGCGGCCCGTGCCGTGGCCCGGCTGCGGCCGGAGATACTCACCGTGCACGCCGTGGCCGGGCCGGCCGCCATCCGCGCCGCCGTGCGAGCCGCCCCGGACACTCAGATCGCCGCCGTGACGGTGCTCACCTCCCTCGGTGACGAGGACCTGGCCGCGATCGGGATGGCGGGCCCGACGCGTGACGCCGTGCGCCGTCTGGCGGTCCTTGCGGTGGCGGCGGGAGCCACCGGACTGGTCTGCTCGCCGCGCGAGGTGGCCGCCGTCAGGGCCGAGGTCGGGCCTGCGATCACGCTCATCACGCCAGGGATCCGCGCAGCCGGCTCGGACGCTCACGACCAGGCGAGGTTCTCAACCCCGGAGCAAGCGCTGAGCGCCGGCGCCGACCTTCTGGTCATCGGCCGGCCCATCACCGGCGCGCCGGACCCGGGCGCGGCAGCGGCCGCGGTCGGGGCGTCGGTGCGGCGGCTGCTGGCCGCCAGGGGCTGAGTCCCGGCCCCGGTCGCGGGCCGAATCACCCGGTTTCAGCAGCCGGGCCGATCTGTCGGCCAGCACGACGCCAGGGGCCTGTGGTACTTCAAATGACTACTATTAGTGTTCGCGTATATACACAGAGTAGTATCGGATAAATTGTGGCACGACAAACGGGGGTTTGCATTGCCGTGAGGGTCTGAACTCGCTAGTTTCCCCTCGCGGAGCGACTTTTTCGATACGAAACCCGAGGTGACCACGCGTGGCTCTTCCTCCCCTCACCCCCGAGCAGCGGGCCGCAGCCCTGCAGAAGGCTGCCAAGGCACGCAAGGAGCGTGCCGAGGTCAAGAACCGGCTCAAGCACGGTTCGACGACCCTGCCCCAGGTCCTCAAAGAGGGCCAGACCGAAGACGTCGTCGGAAAGATGAAAGTATCGGCGCTGCTTGAGTCCATGCCAGGCGTCGGCAAGGTACGCGCCAGGCAGATCATGGAGCGTCTCGGCATCGCCGAATCGCGGCGCGTCCGCGGCCTCGGCGCCAACCAGCGGACCTCCCTGGAGAACGAGTTCGGCGGTGATATCTGACTGACGCTGGGAAGCCCGGGGGCGGGGGCGATGGGCAATGGTCCATGGCCGATCCGTCGGCTGACCGCGCACGCGGCGCAGCCGTGGCCCAGGCCCCTGTCCCTGCGCGGCTCACCGTGCTCACCGGGCCGTCCGGCGTCGGCAAGAGCACGGTGGTCGCCAGCCTGCGGCGGGCGTCCCCCCAGATCTGGCTCTCGGTCTCCGTCACTACGCGGGCGCCGAGGCCAGGCGAGGCCGACGGCCGCGAGTACTACTTCGTCGGCGAGGGCGACTTCGACGCGATGATCTCCAGCGGCGAGCTGCTCGAATGGGCGCGCTTCGCCGGGCACCGGTACGGCACCCCGCGGGTGCCCGTCCAGCAGAGGCTGGCGGCCGGAGTGCCGGTGCTGCTGGAGATCGACCTGGCGGGCGCGAGGCAGGTGCGCCGCGCCGTTCCCGGTGCCCTGCTCGTCTTCCTGGCGCCGCCGTCCTGGGCGGAACTCGTCCGCAGGCTGACCGGCCGGGACACCGAATCCCCCGAGGTGATCCGGCGGCGGCTGGAAACCGCTCAGGTAGAGCTCGCTGCAGGCAGCGAATTCGACGTCACGCTCGTCAACACGTCTGTCGAGGACGTCTGCCGCCAGCTGGTAGCCTTGACACAAGCCCCAGCGGGCCAGTGACCCATCGGGCCGGCGACGCTGTCGCGGCCGCGCCCTTGTCACGGAATGCACGACTGACATTGCACGACGACACGGAAGGCACAACGTGGCTGGCACTTCCGCCCCGGAAGGCATCATCAACCCGCCCATTGACGACCTGCTCAACGTCGTGGACAGCAAGTACGGCCTCGTCATCATGGCGTCGAAGCGGGCACGTCAGATCAACGCCTACTACGCCCAGCTCGGCGAGGGCCTGCTTGAGTACGTGGGCCCGCTCGTCGAGACCCGCGTGCAGGAGAAGCCGCTCTCGATCGCGCTACGCGAGATTCGCGAAGGACTGCTGACCGCAGAAGCGGCAGAGTCCTGACCGCCTGACTGCTGGCAGGGCAGCGGCGACTGACGCGGCAGCCGACCATGCGCATCGTCCTGGGGGTCGGCGCCGGCATCGCCGCGTACAAGTCGTGCGAGCTACTCCGGCTGCTCACCGAATCGGGCCATGACGTCCGGGTAGCGCCCACCCCCGACGCGCTCAGGTTCGTCGGCGAGGCGACCTGGGCGGCGCTCTCCGGGCAGCCGGTCACCGCCACCGTCTGGGACGAGGTACACGACGTCCCGCACGTCCGGCTGGGCCAGACCGCCGACCTGGTCATCGTCGCGCCCGCGACGGCGGACCTGCTGGCGCGCGCCGCGGCCGGGATGTCCGGCGACCTGCTGACCGCGGTGCTGCTGACCGCGCGCTGCCCGGTCGTCTTCGCGCCTGCCATGCACACCGAGATGTGGGAGCATCCGGCTACCCAGGCCAACGTGGCCACCCTGCGCGAGCGCGGCGCGGTGGTCCTGGAGCCAGCCGCAGGGCGGCTGGCCGGCCCGGACACCGGGCCTGGCCGGCTGCCTGAGCCCGCCGAGCTGATGCGCGTCGCGATCAGGGCGGCGACCCGCGGCGCAGCCGGGCTCGCGCCGGATCTGCACGGGCGCCTGGTCGTGGTGTCGGCAGGCGGTACCAGGGAAGAACTCGACCCGGTCCGGTTCCTCGGCAACTGGTCGTCAGGGCGGCAGGGCTACGCGCTGGCGGCGACGGCCGCCGCGCGCGGCGCCAAGGTCACGCTGGTGGCAGCCAACGTGACCCTCGCCGACCCGGCCGGGGCTCGCGTCCTGCACGTCACGTCGGCGGCCCAGTTGCGCGACGTGGTGACGGAGGCGGCGCGCGGCGCCGACGCACTGATCATGGCCGCGGCCGTCGCCGACTACCGGCCCGAGACCAGGAGCGAGACGAAAATCAAGAGGACTCCGGCGGCGCCGGAGCCGATCCGCCTGGTGCAGAACCCCGACATCCTCCGCGAGCTGTCCGCCCACCGGCAGCGGGCGGGCCAGGTGGTCGTCGGCTTCGCCGCCGAGACCGACGACCTGCTCGGCAACGGCCGGGCGAAGCTCGCGGCGAAGGGGTGCGATCTGCTCGTCGTCAACAAGGTGGGACCGGGAATCGGATTCGGCGCAAGCAACAACGAGGCCGTGATCCTTGCCGCCGACGGGACGCAGACCGACGTCCCCGATGGCCCCAAGGAGGCGCTCGCCGACGTGATCTGGGACCTCGTGGTGACCAGACTCGCTGGTTGACGGCCTGGCGCCGGCATCCCGGCTAGACTGCGGCGAAGTCAAGCCCCCCGTCAAGGCGGAGTCAAGCCCCCATCGACGAGTCAAGCCCCCCAAGGAAAAGGGAGTCAGGTGACCGGTCGTCTATTTACTTCCGAGTCTGTCACGGAAGGCCATCCGGACAAAATGGCCGATCAGATCAGCGATGCCATTCTCGATGGAATGCTCAAAGGCGACCCGCGCAGCCGGGTAGCCGTGGAGACGATGATCACCACCGGGCAGGTCCACGTCGCCGGAGAGGTGACGACCACGACCTATGTCGACATCCCGGGGATCATCAGGGAGAAGATCCTCGACATCGGCTACGACTCCTCCGCGAAGGGATTCGACGGCGCCTCCTGCGGCGTGTCGGTGTCCATCGGCTCTCAGTCGCCCGACATCGCCCGCGGCGTCAGCGACGCCTTCGAGCACCGGGAGGGCGAGGGCGCGGACGAGCTTGACCGCCAGGGCGCCGGCGATCAGGGAATGATGTTCGGCTACGCCTGCCGGGAGACCCCCGAGCTCATGCCGCTCCCGATCATGCTCGCGCACCGGCTCTCCCGGCAGCTGGCGCAGGTCCGCCGCAGCGGCGCGGTGCCCTACATCCGCCCGGACGGCAAGACCCAGGTGACGATCGAGTACGCCGGGATCCAGCCGGTGCGGCTCGACACCGTCGTGATCTCCACCCAGCACGCCCCGTCCATCGACCTGGACAAGCTGCTGGCTCCGGACGTGCGGGACCAGGTGGTGGAGCCGGTGCTGGCGGGGCTCGAGCTCGACACCGCCCACTACCGGCTGCTGGTCAACCCCACCGGGCGGTTCGAGGTCGGCGGCCCGATGGGCGACGCCGGCCTGACCGGCCGCAAGATCATCATCGACACGTACGGCGGGATGGCCAGGCACGGGGGAGGCGCGTTCTCCGGCAAGGATCCCTCCAAGGTGGACCGCAGCGCCGCCTATGCCATGCGGTGGGTGGCCAAGAACGTCGTCGCGGCCGGCCTGGCTGACCGATGCGAGACGCAGGTCGCCTACGCGATCGGCAAGGCTAAGCCGGTCGGCGTCTTCGTCGAGTGCTTCGGCACCGAGCGGGCCCCGGTGGAGCGCGTCCAGGACGCGGTGCTCAAGGTCTTCGATCTCCGCCCGGCGGCCATCATCAGGGACCTCGACCTGCTCCGCCCGATCTACTCGCAGACGGCC
>Ga0302324_100007157_pt1 | contig 23822 bp, 24 predicted proteins | sample Palsa_T0_1_FD_201949 | JGI IMG/M metagenome (GOLD analysis project Ga0302324, IMG submission 201949) | Peat permafrost microbial communities from Stordalen Mire near Abisko, Sweden - Palsa_T0_1 | ecosystem: Environmental > Terrestrial > Soil > Palsa > Peat permafrost | place: Sweden: Abisko... | reverse complement strand
TAGAAGAGAATTTCGTAGTTGCCGTTGGACTTTTGCGCGGTGGCGACGATGTCGACGTGACCGTCGCCGTTGAAGTCGCCGGTAACGATGCCGAAGAGGGCGGCATCGGCGGCCAGTTGCACGGGCGTTTTGTAGGTGCCGTCACCGTTGGGATTGAGGACGGAGATTTGTGCCTGCGAGTTGTAGGCGGAGGTGGCGGTGTCAATGACGGCGATGCTGGGGTAGCTGTCGTCAACGAAATTTGCGCCGACCAGGCCGGCGATGTTGTAGCCGACGGCGTAGTCGTGGTTCGCGACATTGTTGTAGCTGGAGTCGAAGACGCCGACGTAGACTGCGTCGTCATAGGTGAAGGAATAGGTAGCGCCGACGACGTTGCCGTTGGAGGCTTCGCCGAGGGCGACGACTTTGTAAGTTTGCCCGGTGAGCAGGGGATCGGCGCAGCCCCAGGGGAAGGTGGTGGGGGTGGTGAGGCCGGAGATGGAGTGCAGATATTTGTCGAAGTTGGGGATGGTCTGGAGGAGGCTGTATTTTCCGGTGGTCTCGCCGTAGCCGATCATCAGTTCCGAGAGGCCGCAGTCGGACTGGCGTTCGGCGCCGGCCCAGATGGAGTAGTCCGCGGGGAAGCCGAGTGAGGTGTCGCTGCCGGAAAAATACGGCGCGTAAGTTTCGGTGCCGAGTGGGCCGCCATCGCGATGGATGCCCTTGGACAAGGTCATGCGATGGATTGCGGCCTTTTCGCCATGACCGGCTGTGGAGGCCACAGCTTCGCGGCTGCGAAAGAGATCGCCCCACGAGCGGCCGCGAAAGGGCGGGCGCGGTTGCTGCGTGTTCGCAGGCCCCCGGCCGGGAAACGATGGCGCGGCCTGCAGCGCGGCCTGGGCGAAGGCGGGGGCGACGGTGAGGGCGAATGCAGCGGCGGCGATGACGGCGAAGCGGCGGATGGACACGGGTAACTCCTGGGAATAGACGGCTGTGATCGAATGGCGAAGCGGCGGAGAGTAGCACTCTCTCTATTTACCAAATTACGGTTACAAATTGCTGCGGAACGGCTCTTAATTGCTACTGCACGGTTACAGATGCGGGGGGTGAGGTGGCGGGACCGTTGAATTGGTCTCCGCTGTAGATGGCGGTGACGTTGTACACGCCCGCCGGAATGCCGGTGGTAGCGGCGGTGAGGCTGGCGATTCCGGAGTTGAGGGTGACGGTGCCGAGGGTGTGGCCGGCGGCGACAAATTTCACCGTGCCGGTGGCATAGGAGTAGGTGCCTCCGAAAACCTGGGCGGCGAGGGTGACGGTCTGCCCTGGAGTAACGGTGGCAGGAGTGGCAGACAGAGTGACGGAGCTGACGTAGCGCAGGAAAACATCGACGACCGGCGAGGTGGAGGTGTAGGTGGTGCTGTTACCGGAGTAGACGGCATAGACCGGGTAATCGTTGGGGTAGTAGTCAGTGGTCGGGGTGGAGATGGTGGCAACGCCGCTGCCGTTCAGCGGGACGGTGGCGACGAGTTGGTTGAAGACATAAAACTTTACGGAGCCGGTGGGCGCGCCGGAGCCGCTGGTCTTTTTGACGGTGGCGGTGAGGGTCGCGTTCTGGCCGGCGGTGATGGGATCGGGCGAATAGGTGACGGCGGTGGTGGTGCCGTTGAGTCCTGTGGGCACGATGGTAACGGGAATGATGGGCGCGCCGGAGTCGCCGTCATTGGCGTCGCCGTAGTAGCCGGCGGTCAGCTGGTAGGTTCCTGGCGGATAGCCCTTGGTGGAGGCGGTGAGAGTGGCGACTCCGTTCTTGAGCGGAGCGGTGGCGAGGAGCGCGTTGCCGCCGTCGTAGAAGAATGCGACTTCGCCGGTGGGATAGCCGGAGCCGGGGTCGCGCGTGACGGTGCCGGTGAGGGTGACGGTATCGCCGGCGGGAATGGCGAGCGGGGAAATCGTGAAATTGAGCGCGGTGCTGTAAATGACCTTGACGGCAACGGTGGCGCTGGAGGGCGAATTGAAGTTGTCGCCCAGATAGTTGACGGTGAGGTTGTAGGTGCCGGGCGGGTAGGACGTGGTGTCGACACTGAAGTAGTACTGCCCGCCGCCGAGGCTTCCGGTGGCAATGACGTTGGAGCCGCTGGAGAGAGTGACGGTGCCGGTGGGAATGCCGCCGGCGGATTGCTCCGCGACGGTGACGAGGAGCTCGGCATAATCACCCTGGCTGAGGGTGCCGGGGTTGGGCACGGTGGTGGTGGTGGCGGCTTTGCTGACGGTGGGGGCGTTGGCGTAGTTGTTGAGGACGGGGAGGATGGCGCCGCTGCCGTTGCCGTTGGTGACGTTAAGTATGAGGTCAGGATATTTGCTGCTGGTGAGGTTGATGGCCTGGATGCCGTAGACGCTCTGTGGCGCGATGAAAACCTGCGGCGGATAGAAAGCGCCCGCGCCTTTGCCGAGCAGGAGTGACGGACTGGCGGCGCCGCAGCAGCCGTCGACGACGAGGTCGGGGATGCCGTCCTGATTGACGTCGGCGAGGATGCCGGTACCGGCGTCATTGGGGCCGAGATCGTAGGAGCCGGCCAGGGTGAAGTTGCCGGTGTTGTTGCCGGTGTAGACAAAGGCGTAAGGCTCGTACGTGTCCTGCTCGCCGATGATGGTGAGATCGATCTTGCCATCGGCGTTGAGGTCGCCGGGAATGACCCAGTTGAAGGAGACTCCGGTGGGGGCATTGATGATGATGGGTGCGTCGAAGGTGCCGCCGCCTTTATTGATGTAAATCAGGGCGGAGGTGGTTTGGTAGGAGGCGTTGGCCGGCAGGACGAGGAGGTCGGGCTTGCCGTCACCGTTGACGTCGGCGGTGAAGATATTCCCGCCCAGATTGACGCCACCGTCGATGAGGGTGGGCGATTGGAAGGTGCCGTTGCCGTTACCGAGCGCGAGATAGAGTCCACCGGTGCCATCGGTTTGGCCGAGATTCAGGAGGAGAGCGAGATCGTTCTTGCCGTCCGCGTTGAAATCGGCGGCGACGAACGACGCCGCGAAGGAGGGGAGTTCGAGCAGCTTGGAGTTTACGGTGAACGTACCGGAGCCATTGTTGATGGCAGTCTGAATCGCGGGCTGTGACGTGTTGGGATCGAGGCCGAAGACGACGAGATCATTCGGCGTGGTACCGCTGAGCGGGACGGCAAGCATATTGGCGCCAGCATTGCCGCCAAAATCGCCGGACCCCATCGTCACGCTGAAGGTGACGGTGCTTCCGTAGCCGAGCGTTGTGGTTCCGTTGTTGAGATAGGTCGTGACACTGGCGGGGGTGCTGAGAAAATCGTTGGGGACGGTGCCGAGGACGGCGAGGTCTTGCTTGCTGTCGCCATTCAGGTCGGCGACGGCCATGGCGCGAGGGCCGGGGAAAAATGTGCCGCCGGCGATCAATGGCTGCAGTTGTGGGGGAGTGGAGAAAGTGAAGTCGCCGTTACCGAGCAGAAGTTCGCCGGAGCCTTCATTGCCGGGGCCGAAGAAGCCCTGGCCGACGAAACCCTGGAGGAGGTCGGCGTTGCCGTCGCCGTCGAAGTCCGTAATGTAGATGCCGGCGGGCGCGAAGTAGCTGGGGTAGACATTCTTCTGGGTGAAGCTGCCGGAGCCGTTGCCTTCAAGGACGACGATGTCGTTGTTGGCGGCGCTGGCGTAGACGAGGTCGAGCTTGCCGTCGTTGTTGAGATCGCCGGTGGCGACGGGATTGTAGGAGTTGGCGGTGACGGACGGCGTTGGGGTGAAGACCGCGGAGCCGTTGTTGATGAGGGCGTCGAGGGTGGTGGAGCTGTATTGGCCGGCGGCGATGTCCCAGGCCATGACGTCGAGCTTGCCGTCCTTATTGATGTCGACGGGGAGGGAGACGAGGCGCTCGGTAGTGCCGGTGTCGGTGGAGACGGCGGTCTTGAAGGTGCCGTCGCCATTGCCGGCGAAGAAGAGCAATTCGTAATCGCCGTTGGACTTTTGCGCGGTGGCGAGGAGGTCAGCTTTTTTGTCGCCGTTGAAATCGCCGGCGACGAGGCCGAAGAGTGCGGTGTCGGCGGGGAGTTGCAGCGGCGCTTTGTAGGTGCCGTCACCCTTGGCGATGAGGATGGAGATTTGTGGAGTCGTGGGATAGCTGTCGGTGGCGGTGTCGACGACGGCGAAGTCGAGATAGCCGTCGCCATTGAAGTCCGCCGAGAGGATGCCGCCGACGTTATACATCGTGTTGAGGTTGAGGTCGGTGTAGGAGCTGAAGTCCGGCTTGAGGACGGTGATGGTGACGGTGTTGGGGTCGTGGAAGGTGAAGAAGGCGCCGATGTAGCTGCCGGAAGAGGTTTTGCCGCCGTTGGCGACCATCTGCAGCTGGCCGTCGATGGAGGGGTCATCGCAGCCGTCGGGGAATTTGCCGCCGGTGGTGGTGAGCCCGGAGATGGTGTGTAGATATTTGTCGAAGTTGGGGATGGTTTGCGTAGCGCTGAAGCTGAACTCGGAGCGGCTCTGGGCGATGACGGTTTGCGAGAGGCTGCAGTTGGTCTGGCGCTGGAGGCCGGCGAAGATTTCAAAGTTGCTGTAGCCGAGCGAAGTGTCGGAGCCGGAGAAATATGGGCCGGCGCTTTCGAGGCCAAGGTTGCCGCTGTCGTGATGGAACTGGGGCGGTGCACTCATGCGGCGAATCATGGTGCGGGGATCGGGCTCGGCGGATTTGGCGGCGGCTTCGCGGGCCTTCCAGAAATCGCGCCAGGAGCGGCCGTGGAAGGGAGCGACTTTGGGCGCGGGTGTGGGGCCGGGTGCGTGCGGGGCGGTTTGGGGAGTGGCGGTTTGCGCGTGCGCGGGAGACAGGCTGAGCGTGGTCGCGGCGATGACGGCAACGATGAGGCGGCGGATAGGCAGGGGCACGGCTAGCTCCCGGAAAAGGACCAGAGGTCCAAGTGAAGTGAAGGAAATGATAGCTGGGCGCGGAGATTTATGCGATGACACTGAGAAAAATTTGTGAAGCGGAAGGTGAACGTGCGTCAGGGGACGGGGCAGAGGCCGGAGTCAGGGAACAAGATCGAGTCCGCCGGGGCTGCCGGGGTGGCAGCGGGCGATGCGTTTGACGGCGAGCCAGCTGCCGCGTGCGAGGCCGTGGCGGGCGATGGCGGTGCGGGCGTAGTCCGAGCAGGTGGGTTGGTAGCGGCAGGTGGAGGGGATGATGCCGAAGAATTGGGAGAAGGCGTGGAGGGGTGGGGAGACGACTCGCTGGTAGAGGCGGATGGCGGCGTCGGCGATGCGGGCTTGCTGCGTCATTTGGTCGCGCGCTTTTTTTGCGGAGTGCTGACGGTGGAGGCTGGGAGCGTGGCGGCTGGCGTTGGGAGTGCAGCGTTGCGGAGCAGCTTTTCTAAATCGCCGACGAGGCGGGGGAATTCGCAGGTCAGGACGGTGCGTTGCGGGTGCAGGACGAGATCGAGCGCGGGGGTGAGGAGTTCAGCCGGCTGCTGGCGGAGGGCGGCGCGCATGCGACGCTTGATGCGATTGCGGTCGACGGCTTTGCCGAGGACCTTGGGGACGGTGAGGCCGATGCGCATTCCTGCCGAGGGTGGGGACGACGGCTGCGACGCGAGGAAAAAGGCGCAGAGGGTGGCGCGGCCTTTGCGGCCGTCTTGGTAGACGCGCTGGTAGTCGGCGTGTTTTTTGAGGAAGATGGGGAGAGGCTGGGGCACGGACTTTATTGTGGCAGGTTGCGGAGGGCAGCGTCGCGCAATAGAAACGGCGCGGAGAGTGTCCGCGCCGCAGGATGCTGAACTCGGTGAACTAGTCGCGGAAGCCAGCGCTGACGCTGACACGGACGCGGCCTTTGGCGCGGCGGCGGCTGAGGACGGCGGCGCCGGACTTGGTCTTCATGCGGGCGCGGAAGCCGTGGACTTTGGAGCGGTGGCGGCGGTTAGGTTGGAACGTACGCTTGGGCATAGTGGTCTCTCTTTACGGCAAACTTTTGCTGCGAATCTTTTGGGGCTTGCGAGACTTTTGGACCGTGACTTCGGCCGGCTCGCGAACAGGTATTTAGTGTAACAGATTTGGCTGGGATGGCGAAGGGTTTTGGTCTCGCGGAGGGGCTGCCGCGTCAGTATAAGTTGGGGGACGGGGCATGAGTGGAGAAGCGAAGAAGATCGATTTGTGGCGGCGGGTAGTGGTTTACGGGGTAGCGTTTTTGTTTGTGATGGGCGTTCCATCGCTGCCTGGAGGGCGCGGGCAGCACTTGCTTTATTGGTGCATCGCGTTTGTGATCGAACTTCTGTTGTGCGCAACGTTGCTGGGATGGGGCCGACAGAACTGAGAGCCGCTCACCGGAGGATTTCGATGAGAAGGACCCAGGCGCCGACCACTCCGGCAATGAGGGCGAAGGCGAAGGCGGCGGCGATCCATAAATATCCGTCGACGTGGCCGGTGGCGAGGCGATAGCCGCCGATGAGGATGCAGAGGGCGTCGAGTTGGCCGAGGATGGCTCCGCTGAGCAGGCGCGAGCCGAAGGGAAAGATTTGGAAGCGGCGCCAGTGCAGGAAGGTGACGACGATCCACCAGAGAACGCCGAGAACTAACGTTGCATCGCCGAGTACGTGCGTGGTTTCGCCGGGGACGAGCATGAGCAGGCAGACGAGCAGGATCAAAAAAAGATGGGCGACAGATTCTGCGGCGCGTGCGGGGAGGCCGGGCGTGCTGACGACATTTTTCAGATTGATGGAGATGCCGACGAAGACGAAGCCCGTCAGTGAGGCGGCAACTTCAGCTCCGGTAGAGAAGAGGGGATTCCAATCGGTGGGAGCGATGGGCATGAGACTAAAGTAGTGGGAAGAGTCGCGCGCAAACTTCGCAGCATCGTATGCCAAGAGAGGCGAAGCGCGCAGCAAAAATCGTCTTCGAGCGCGAAGAAAAAGTGCGCGCGCAAATTTTTGTCGAGCGCATGGTGCAACTCGCGAGAAGAAAAAAAAATTGCGAGGCGGGAGTGTTCTAGAGACGTTTCGCGTGTGCTAGTATCGCCTCCGTTCACTCGAATTGAGTCGTACGGTATGCACGCAACATTCAACTCCGTTTGCTGGACCTGCAACCTCGGAAAAATAAACAAGAGGGCCGGGTCACGCGGACGGGAATTCCAGGAAACGAAGTTGGGCAACGACAGTCACACGCGATAGCCAGGCGAGCTTTTTTTCTGAAGCGATGTCCGGCGCAAGCCTGCTGTTTTTGAATCAGCCTTAGAGATGAATGTTGGCGTGACGTAAGAGAAAAAGGAAAGCTGGGAAAATATGTCGTTCGTGCCAAACGCCGCGCCCACACTGAACCCCTGGGCCCGCATCCTGAGCGCACTGGAAAAGAAAATTAATCGTCAGTCCTTTGAGACGTGGCTGAAGCCAACGCGGTTCTCACACATCTCCGGACGGAAGCTGTTTGTGCGTGTGCCATCGGCGCAGTTTGAGCAGGTGGGAGATCGATACTCGGACCTGATTCAAGAGGCGATCGACAACCTGGTGCTGGATGTCGACGAAGTATCCTTCGTCACACCGGCGGAGGAAGTGGCGCCGGTGCGACAGGACGGCGGGTTTGCTCCTGTGCCGTCGCATGCGCCGACTGCTCCGGGGGGTTTCCGGCAGAGGGATGGGAATCATGCGTGGGGTGGCGCGACGCAGAGCCGTTTCGATTGGAACAGCGCGGCGCAGCTGAACACGCGCTACACGTTTGACGCGTTCGTCATCGGCAGCGGCAATCAATTTGCCTGCCGCGCGGCGCAGGCGGTGGCGGAGTCGCCGTCCAAGGCGTACAACCCGCTCTTCCTGTATGGCGGCGTCGGCATGGGCAAGACGCACTTGATGCATGCCATCGGGCATGAGGTGAAGCGGCGGCAGCCGGGGGCGAGCATCTGCTACATCTCAACGGAGAAATTTACCAACGAGATGATCAACTCCATCCGCTATGACCGGATGACGAGCTTCCGTGATCGTTTCCGCAATGTGGATTTACTGCTGGTGGATGACATTCAATTTCTGGCGCAGAAGGAGCGGACGCAGGAGGAATTTTTCCATACGTTCAATGCGCTGCACGAGAGCATGAAGCAAATCGTGATTGCCAGCGATCGTCCGCCGAAGGAGTTGGCGGAAATTGAGGACCGGCTGCGGTCGCGCTTTGAGTGGGGACTGATTGCGGATATTCAGCCGCCGGATCTCGAGACCAAGGTTGCGATTCTGCAGAAGAAAGCCGACAGCGAGCACACGACGCTGCCGACCGACGTGGCGTTGTTCATCGCGAGCAATGTGCGGACCAACGTGCGGGAGCTGGAAGGCGCGCTGGTGCGGCTGATTGCGTGGTGCGGACTGCACCAGATGGAAATCACGCTGCCGACGGCGCAGACTTGCTTGAAGCAATTCATCGACACGCAGGTGCGCAAGATCACGATTGAGGCGATCCAGCGGACGGTGAGCGAGCAGTTCGGCATGCGCGTGACGGAGTTGAAGCAGAAGAACAACTCGCGCGCTGTTGTGGTGCCGCGGCAGATTGCGATGTACCTGGCAAAACAGATGACTGAGGCCAGCTTGCCGGAGATTGGGCGGCAGTTTGGCGGCAAGCATCACACCACCGTGATGCATTCCATTGCGAAGATTGATGAACAGCGGCGGGCGGACAAGGACCTGAACCGGATGCTGAATAAGTTGCAGGAGACCTTGAACGGTTAATTCTGGGCAGGCCTCCTGAGCTGCGCTGTGCTTTAGCAGCGATGCTTGCCTTTGAAATCCATCCTGAACTTGAAGCGCGTTTAGAGCGTCTGGCAAAGCGGAAAAAGCAGACGAAGGACGCGTACGTTCGCAGGATCGTGCTCGATTATCTCGAGGATATGGAAGATCTGGCGATCGCCAAACGCGCATGGGCAAGGCATGTTGCGAGTGGTGAGAAGGCGATTCCGCTGGAACAGGTAATGAAAAAATATGGCGTGGAGAGTCGTATTCGCACCGCTCGCGGAGAAAAGTCTCGCGCCGCTTGATGATCCTCGAACCAAAGGGACACCCTTGGTTGGTGAGAAGTACGCCGGACAGTGGCGCTATCGTGTTGGGGACTACAGGATCATTGCCCGCATCGAATATGAGACAGTGACCATAACGGTGATTCGAGTTGGACACCGACGAGAGATTTACAGGTGAAATGAAAAGCCCCGCTTAGATGCGGGGCTTTTGTTTTTGGCGGCAACGCAATTACTGGGTCACGTTTACTGGGTCACAGTTACGTTGCTTGGGGTGGACGTGGACGGGGAGTAGATGGTGGTGCCCTGGTAATTCGCGGTGATGGGGTAGGTGCCTGCGGGAATGTTCTTAACCAGGATGGTGGCGGAGGCGACGCCGCTGGAGTTTACGGCGGCGCTGGCGACTGTGATGGAGCCGCTGGTGAAGGTGACGGTGCCGGCGGAGGCGGGAGTGCTTCCGCTGGCTGTAATTGTTGCAGTGAAGGTTACGTATTGTCCGTTGGTGACAGAGGCGGGGTAGACGGTGAGGGCGGCGGTGGTGGGGGTGGTGACGTAGAGCGTGACTACGGGCGAGGTGGTGGCCTGGTTGAGAGTGTCTCCGCTGTAAATGGCGGTGACGGGGTAGGAGCCGGCGGGGGGCGCCTGAGACTGACTCGTGTAGGTGGTGGCGGTGGCGACTCCAGAGGAGTTCAACGTCGCGTTGGCGGCGAGAGAATAATAATCGCCGTCCATCTCATAGCCAAACGCGACAGTACCGGTTGGCACGGGGCCGCCGTTGGTGTCGCGGACGGTGGCGGTGAGCGTGGCGGAGCCGCCGACGGTGAAGGTGGGTGGCGAGATGACGAGCGCGACGGCGGTTATGCCCTGGACGGTGACAGTGATGGGGGCAGAGGTGGAGGCGGTGTCGTTCGCGTCGCCGTTGTAGTGGGCGGTGATGCTGTAATTGCCTCCCGCGAGATGCGACGTGGTGCCGGCGGAGGCAGTATAGGCGGCGATGCCGTGCGAATTTACGCTTGCGGTGGCGAGGACGTAGCTGCCGTACCTGAAGGTGACGGTGCCGGTGGGGAGGTAACCTCCGGTGTTGGCGGTAACGGTCGCGGTGAGGGTAACGGGGCTGCCTGCGGGCACGGTGGAGAGCGAGGACTGCAACACGGTCGTGGTGGCGGAGGCGGTGCCTCCCGTGACGGTGACGGTGGCGTATCCGGACTCGACACCGCCGCAGGTGAGGTCGTAGATGTAGCTGCCTCCTGCGGTGGGGGTGAGGGTTGCGGAGCCGGAGTAGACGCCGCTGGCGATGGAGCCGGTTTGCAGGCCGGACCAGTCGCCGCCTCCGGTGCCGGGGCGGGAGAGAAATGCGTTGCATTGCCGCAGCGTGGCGGAGGTTGCGTTCAACACCTGCCAGTTGAGAGTGAAGCTGGAGCCGAGGGTGATGGTGGATTCACTCGGCGTGAGTTGGATGGGCGCGGGCAGCGCGGGTGTGAGGGTGTAGCGGTAGATGGCGTTGGTGGGACTTTGATCTCCGTAGTCGGCGAATGGAATGAGGAAGCTGCCGTCGCTGGCCTGAATCGGGGTAACGGTGGTGTCGGGCGCGTAGTAGGGTGGTGCTCCCGTGGTCGGGATAGCGTTGACCTGGCCGGCCGGGGTGATATTGAAGAGCAACGGGGTGGTTTGCTCCATGCCATAGACATTGCCGTCGCTGGCGGGGGTGAGGCCGGTGCCCGCGTTGAAGCTGGTGGCGAAGGTTTTGTAAGCGCCGCCGGTGGTGAAGCGGAAGGCGAGATCATTGCCGGCGCCGTAGATGTCGCCGTCGCTACCTTCGGCGAAGGTGAAGCCGAGGCCGATGCCGGGGCTTTCGTCGTAGACGTTGAGGACGTGCTGGAGAGTGTAGCTGTAGACCAGGCCGTAGCTGGCGCTGGCTCCGTAGAAAAGGCCGTTGGTGTGTTGCATCATGCCACTGGTGATGATGCGCCTGGTCGTGACCTCATTGAAGGCGAGCGGAGTGCCGGCGGGACTGACGACGACGGGGCCGTAGGGAGTGCTGATGTAGAAGTTGCCGTCGGTACCCTGGAGCAGGCCGGGGTTGGGATTTTCGCTGTAGCCCTGGGTGAGGGCAAACAGCATGGTGAATTGGCCTTGCGGGGTGATGCGGAAGAAGGTGCCGCAGTCGCAGGTGGTCTGGTAGGGACCGCCGCCACTGGTGACGCCGTAGAAATTGCCGTCATTGCCTTCGATCAGGCTGACCGGGCCCTCACCGTTGTTGCCGCTGTCACTGAAAGTGTAGACGGTGGTGAAGGTGCCGTCGGGAGCGAGCTTGAAAATGGTGCCGAAGTCTTCGTCGGCGGTGTTTCCCTCGGCCGTAGTACCCCAGAGATTGCCGTCACTGGCCTGGATGATCGAGGTCGGGAGATTGCTATCCGTCCCGGTGAAGGTGTAGACGGCGGTAGCGGTAGCGGTAGCGGTCTGGCCGAGTGCGGAGACGGTGCAGAGAAGAACTGCGGACGAGGCGCAGAGCAGCAGAGTTGCGGCAGAAATTTTCATGGCAGGCCCCCTCGGGCAATGCAGCAGGAGCCGGCGAAAGCGACTCCAAGTGGCGCAAGTATACGCTGTGACACGCCGCGAACTTCCGCGATGGCAGGGAAAATTCGATGCGGCTGCAACGGCTTGTCTAGCGGTAGTGGCGGGTGCGGAAGAGGGAGGCGCCGACGTAGAAGACGTTGGCCTGGGTGGCGGGGTTCTGGGCGGAGAGGCCGAAGTTGGTCAGGTATTGGAAGCGATAGCCGAGAGTGATGGCTTCGCGGTCTTTGCGCATGATGTTGATGCCGGCGCCGGCGTCGAAGGTGTACATGAGGCGGGAGCCTTCTTCGGCGAGGACGCGCTGGTCAAAGTAGATGAAGCCGTCGTTGGAGCTGATGAAGGGCTGGACGCGGCCGTAGGGGCGGGCGCTGAGTTGGAAGCCGACGGGGCTGAAGCCGCTGCCGTAGGCGCGGATGCGGTCCTGCTGCGGATTGGGACTGCCGGGATGCGGCCAGTCGATCATGGTGATGGCGGTCATCTCGGGCGAGTAGCGGAACTGCCAGTGGTTGGTGATGCCGAGGAGATAGGAATATGTAACTTCGATCGGCATATATTTCACGTCAGTGGACGTGTTGCCGATGCTGGAGTTGATGGGCGAGAAGCCCCACCAGGCGCCGAATTCATGGACGCCGCCGAGATGCGGCCAGACGGGAATCTCCGCAGCACGATGGTTGGCGGCGAGGGCGGTGGGATCGAGTTCGTCTTCTTCGCGATCTTCCAGGCTGGCGCCGCCGCCGGGCTCATCCCAGAACGACTTGGCGCGGACGACTCGGGTGTCGCGATACCATGGCGGACGGAAGCGGAGCATGTTGGCGACGCCGCGGGTGGGATTGAGGAACTGGTAGCCGAGCAGCATGATGGGGTTGCGGCTGTGATTTTCCAGGCGGGTGATGACGTATTTGTCGAGAACGTCTTCGGTGACGGTCCACAGAGTTCCGCCGACGGGAGTGGTGACGAGCTCGACCCAGCCGGTTTCATTGGTGTAGACGCCGTGGGCGTAATAGTAGTGATCGCCGTTGTGGCCGATGCTGGCCTCGCCGATGGGACCGAGCTTCCACTGAAAGCTGTAGAAGGTGGAGAAGGCCATGGGGCGGAGCAGTCCCCACCAGTAAACGGGATTCTTGCCGACGACGAGGGTCTGGACCTTGGGATCATTCTGGATCCAGATGTAGTTGGTGATGGAGCCTGAGATGGGGTGGGCGATGTAAGCGTCGAGGAAGGGATTGTTGTCATTCCAGACGTTCCAGCGCCAGCCTTCGACGGAGTTGACATAGCGGTCCCACCATTTTCCGGCGGTGGTTTCGACGCGATAGGTGTAGCTGGTGTAGATGTTGCCGGCGTTCTGAAAGGCGAGCCAGAGGGAGGCTTCGATGGCGGTGTGGCCCCAGCGGACGCGACATTCGCGATAGTGAATCTTGGTGTAGGGGCAATCTTCAAGGCGGATGACGGGGAGGGCGCCGGGCTGTCTGGCGGATTGCTGATGCGCGAAGCCTTCCGGGAGGGTGTCGACCAGCGGGAGGGGGAAGGCGGCGGCGGAAAATTTAGGCGCGGCGGGTTCCGTGGTGGCGGCGAGCAGTTCCGCTGTCGGGGCAGGGGCCTCGGGCAGAGCGGTTGCATTTTCAGGCTGGATGGCGGGGGGCGATTGCGGGAGGTCGGCGGGAAGAGGCGCGGCGATTTCAGGGACGGATTGGCCGACCGGTTGGGTGGCTTGGGCGACGCCAGGTTCTGCCACAATGAGCAGGCAGACTGCGAGCGGCCACCACTTCATGCTTGCTAATCCTCGCCCAAGGGAATTCCGTCTCCGAGATTACCGACGACGCACGCGGATAGGGACGGATGAAAAACTAGAAAAGACTTACAGTCGGCTACGACAACAGTATTTTTACAGAAAACACTGCAAAGACAACTAGGAATTTTATGAGTCAGCGGGTGTAAACTTCGGCCATGCGTAAGCCAGCACACACAGGTTTATTTTTAGCGGAATGGATGCTGAGTGTCGTGAGTGTTATGGGAGCCGTGGTGTTTGCGGGGTTGGAGCAGACGGCGGTTGGCCAGACGGCGACAATCAGCGCGTCTGCAGCAGAGCGGGTGACGGAAGCCGAGCCGCAGGCGCTGCCGAGCACGACGCCGCTGGCGATCACGGTGACGCCGGCTCCAGTGCCGAAGGGGCAGATGCCTGAATTTGTAACTATGACCCTTACAAATACGTCCGATCATGTGGTGCGGCTGCCGCAGCCGGGGATTGGCTGCAGCGACGCTGCGAATGGGACGATTGAGCTGGTGGTGACGCCGGCCGCGGCCGAGGTGACGGCGTGTGTGACGGAGACGCCGGTTTCGACTCCGGTGGAGAAGTGGATGACGCTGGAGCCGGGCGATACGGCGAACTTTGGCGAGCGGGTGACGCCGCTGCTGCCCAAGGGTGCGGGGACGTTCGAGGTAAAGGCGACGTATACGCCGCCGCTGGTGAGTGGGGCCAAGCAGGAAGAGCTGTATCAGAAGAGCGTTACTTATCCGACGGAGGCGCTGACTTCTGAGGCGGTAACGCTGGTTCGCGAACCTTAGCTGGCGGGAAGTTCATCAACTATCGCAACTATCGCAACTTAACTTAGTGCCGGATAGACCACGCCGGTCAACTCCTCTGACGCGGTCCACAACCGCTTACCGACCACCTCATCCAGCGCCTGCGGTCGCGGCTGCACTACCACCGGCGAGCCCTTGAACTCCTGAAAGCCGTCCGGCCCGATGTAGTCCCCGCCGTTCGCGTCCGGCGACGTCGCGGCATACAACGTTGGCAGCGCTCCCGCAGCATCCGGCTGCACCATAATCGGCGCGAGGATTCGCAACACGATGGCCCGAAAATTCCTGGTACCGGGGCCATTCTCAAGGATGTTGGTCATTGAAATCCCGGGATGGACCGCCAGGCTGAGCAACCTGCTGTGCGCCGCGCGCGCGCGCTGGTCCAGCTCCCGGGCAAACAAAATATTGGCCAGCTTTGATTCGCCATACGCAGCCAACGGCTTGTAGCCGCGCTGGCTCTGTAGATTATCGAAGTCAATCTTGCCGTTTCGATGGGCCAGCGAAGCCACAGTAACGACCCGCGGCGCCGGCGCAGACAGCAGCTGCGGCATGAGCAAACCCGTGAGCGCGAAATGTCCTAAATGATTTGTCCCAAACTGCCGCTCAAAGCCATCGACCGTTACTTCGCGCTTGGGCAGCGCCATGACACCGGCGTTATTGATGAGCAGGTCAAGCGGAATTTCTCGTCGCGCAAATGCAGCAGCAAAGCTGCGTATCGACGCCAGCGAAGCCATGTCCACTTCGACCAGCTCAGCCGCCGCCCGCGGTGCTTCCCGGTGCAGACGCTCGAGCGCGGCCTGTCCCTTCGCCACATTCCGGCATAGCAGGAGGACGTGTGCGCCATGCCGCGCCAACGCCAGCGCCGCCTGGTAGCCGATGCCGCTGTTCGCGCCAGTCACCAGCGCTGTCTTGCCCGTCTGCGAGGGAATCTGCTGGACCGTCCACTTCGTTGCTGTCATTCCGTGTGCCTCCAATTGCCCGGTACGAAGCCGTTACGACCGGTGCTACTTTTTAGCAGCTATCGCGTGATGAAGGCGTGCTGGCGGATCCATGCATTGGTTTCCAAGGCGTGGAAGAGGGCGTCGGCGACGTCGCTGCGGGAGATATCGGACGCGTTGGGTGGCAGGGCAGTGGTGTCGACGCGATAGCTGCCGCGGGGCTTGGCATTGGTCAGGCGACTGGGAGCGACGATGGTCCAGTTGAGCGCCGAGGGGACGACGACGGCTTCCTGAGCGCGCTGGGATGCTACGGGATATTTGAGCAGAGTGCGGGCGACGGTGTTGAAGAGCCAGCGGCGGAGGCCGGTCTGGTGGTTGAGCGCGCCGGGTTGCCAGCCGCCGGCGCCGAGGACGATGAGGCGGCGGACGTTTTCCTGCTGCATGGCGGTGATGATTTGCGGCACGGCGCGGGCGAGCAGGTCGCTGTTTTCAAACGCTGACTTGGCGCCGAGAGTGGAGAGGACGGCGTTGGCGCCGCGGACGGCTTCAAGCACTGGCGCGGCTTCGCGGGCGTCACCCTGCAGGGTGCGGCATTGCTCGCGCAAGTCAAACTTTGTGGGATCGCGGACGAGGGCGGTGACTTGATGGCCGGCGGCGAGGCACTTCTGCGCGAGGATGTGGCCGGTGCCGTGGGATGCGCCGAAGATGGTGACGTTCATGGGTGAGTTGCCGCTTTCCTGCCTACGCCGGATGAGATGCGTGTTGCCGGGATGCGGCTAGAGGTCCATTGCGTCTGGTCGCAACCGGCGCGGCGAAATTGCGGGCGAAGTGAAAGACATTTCGCGCGGCTGATTGCGATAGAGGAGCGGGACGTAGTGCTCTTCGAGATAGGCGGAGACGAGAAAGAGAGTGACGGCGAGGGCGATGGTCCACAGGAGGAGTTGGACGGGGAGGGTACGAAGCAGGGCGCGGCCGAAGAGCGGGCCGGGATGGCGCGCGGTGAGAGTGAAGAGCAGTCCGGTGGCGAGGCAGACCGCGGTGGCGAGGGCAAGCGCTTCCAGCGCGCCGGGGAGGCGAGTTTGCCAGTGCGTGCCGGGGAGCAGGAAGAGGGCGCGGCCGAGGAAAAGCAAGAGCGAGGCGAGGCTCAGCAGGAAGCTGACGCCCTGCGCGAGTTCGCTGAGGAGGGTGGGCATATGGCGACTCGAAGATCAGGATGGGGCAGGCGGGCTGGGGATGTCTAGCGGAAAGTAAAGTTTAGCCGTGGTATAACAGTTATACCAGTAGATGCAATTCGATTCTAATGAACGAAAGAGTCGGCGTCTTCGAGCTAGCAAGTGGCGTGGGATTGGATTTGGAGAGGCATAAGAGTTATTCGCGCGGCCTTACTGGTTGGACCAACGATCGGATTTTTCAGAGCAGTGGATGGCGACCGGTTGGGTGGGAAACACGCTGTATTCAATCATCTTTGAGATTCGGGAGATTGAGGACGGGGAAATCTACCACCTGGTAACGCTGTGGAAGTCGACGAAGGAGGAGGTTTACTTATATGAAGAAAACTCTTAAAGGTCACAAATCAGTTTCGGCAGGGGCCATTGCCCGGCGGGCAGAGCAAGGCAAGAGCGTCTCCAGCTTTTTCAGCGCAAAGGGGCGGATGGTTCAGCCTTCGCAACCGGTGCAACGGGTGAATGTAGACTTGTCCGCGGCCATGCTGGAGGAACTGGATCGGACGGCGCAGAACTTAAATGTGAGCCGCCAGGCCGTGATCAAAACGCTGGTGCGGCAGGGGCTGGATCAGCACTATCTGGCGCGGAATGCCATGACTCAATCGCGGTAGTGCGGGGCCGGGGCCTAAGTGTCTACCGCGGAAGCCGTAGGGCGAGGGGTGACATGGCGAGCTATGGTGGGCGCGGGAATTGTAGACTTGGGATGGATGCGATTGTCTTCTTTTTGCAGGAAGCTGCTGACTGTTTGCGCTGTGTTGGTGCTGCTGATTGCGGTGGCTGGCCGGGGTGCAGCTGCGGCTGACCGGAAGTCACGGACGCCGGAGCATCCCCAGGACACCGGATTTTTGAACCGCAAAGTAATTGTGCACGGTGTCAGTTACAAATACATGGTCTACCTGCCGGAAGACTATGACCCGAAGAAAAAGTGGCCGATCATTTTGTTCCTGCATGGGCTGGGGGAGCGCGGCTCCGATGGCGAGACGGAGACCAACATTGGATTGCCGGCGGAGATTCGTGATCATCCTGACCGTTGGCCGTTTGTGGTGGTAATGCCGCAGGTGCCGTACGAGCACCATTACTGGCCGGATCCGGACATGATGGCGATGGCGATTGGGGCGCTGGATGCGAGTTCGAAGGAATTTCATGGCGATCCGGACCACACATACCTGAGCGGGATTTCTCTCGGCGGATTTGGGGTGTGGGAGATTGCGAAGACTTATCCCGGGCGGTGGGCGGCGCTGGTGCCGGTCTGCGGCGGGATTCGCTGGGACTGGGCGGCGAATGGGCGGATGGGCGATCCGAAATTAGCCGACGGTTACGTTGCGGCGATTGGGAAGACGCCGATCTGGATGTTTCATGGCGCGGATGATCACGTCGTCAGCCCGTCGCAGAGCGAGGAAATGTTTGAGGCGCTGCGGGCCGGCGGCGGTCATGTCCGGTTGTGGATGTATGAGCGCGTCGGGCATGCTTCGTGGGATCGCGCGTATGCAGAGCCGGATTTGCCGCACTGGCTGCTGGCACATTCGCTGAAAGATATTCCGACCGACGCGGCCTATGCGGAGCGTCGGATGGTGCCGATTCATCCCGTGCCGGTGAAGGTGGATCCGGAAATTATCGAGGCGTACACGGGCGAATATTCGGCGTACGGCGCCGTGCGGTTCTGGGTGACGCGGGATGCGGACCGGCTGACGCTGCACCAGAAAAACAGCTTGAATGTGCTGCTGCCGGAGAGTCCGGTGTCGTTCTTCTTTGAGGCTGGCGGGCCGAATCGGGTGGTTTTTGACAAGGATGCCACGGGAAAAGTTACCGGGCTGACGTATCGCGATGACCGGCACGAAGAAATGTTTCCTAAGACACGTTAGTGGATGAGCGCGGGGCTAACTTTGACAGTGTGCAAGTGGGAACGAGAAACCGACGATTGCTAACTGGACAATCTGCAACCGGAAGCGAACAATTAAATTGCAGCTGCATCATGGCACTGGGTCACTCGGAGATTGCCGGGTGAAATGATAATCTTGGGGAAGAAGTAATGGCACAACCTCTACATATTCGGCGAGCAGTGCTGCTGTGGGTGACGGTAACGGTAGCGCTGTGGGCCGCGATTCCGGTGACGATGTATCTGTCGCACTGGACGTGGTTCGGGTGGATGCCGCGCGTGGATATGCGACCGTTGCCGCCGCCGGGGACAACGTTGCCAGCACATGCGCATGCCGGGGGACCGAATCCCATGTTCGTGAACATGGTGACCATCCTGGTGATGAGCAGCGTGGTGATGGCGGTGGTGTTGTGGCTGCTGAGCATGCGCAAGGCTGAAGACGCGGCTCGCTGACTTGCTCCGAAAAACTAATCAGTCCGACTGACTAATAAAAATCTGCACAGCTGAGATAGAAGCCGCAGGTACGGCAGAGCATTTTGCAGCGCGAGCTGTAGAGTTGCGCGCTGCAATTCGGGCAGCTGGTGGAGTGGTGCGTCGCGGCCTCGCCGTTCCAGTCAGGCGGTTCGCGCTGGGTGACGGGGCGTGAGGTGTCGTGCGGGATGTTGGCGGAACTGGTTGCCATCGTCGGCAAGATTAAATGCGATCGACGGAAAGTGCCAGTAACTGTTGAGGGGCGCGGCGAGCGGCTGAAGTTGAGAATCAAGAAGTTACAATGGAAGAGTCAACAAGCGCGAAGTAAGAGCAAATTTTTCAAATCTGGAGAGAGAAATACATGGCACGGACAGCAACAGCGGTTTGGCAGGGCACGGTTAAAGAGGGCAAGGGCACGATTTCGGTGGGCAGCGGCTTGTTCAAGGAAGCGCAGTATTCGTTCAGCTCGCGATTTGAAGAGGGCGTGGGGACGAATCCGGAGGAGTTGATTGCGGCGGCGCATGCGGGCTGCTTCACGATGGCGCTGAGTGGGCAGCTGACGAATGCTGGATTCAAGCCGGAGAAGCTTGAGACGAAAGCGGACGTGACGCTGCGGCAGGTGGATGGCAAGCCGACGATTACGGCGATTGCGCTGGTGACGACGGCGAAGGTTCCGGGAATTGATCAGGCGGCGTTTGACACGGCAGCGGCGAATGCCAAGGCGGGCTGTCCGATTTCGCGGCTGTTTGCGGGGAATACGGAAATTACGCTGGACGCGAAGCTGGTTAGCTAGCGGATATTTACGCAGAGCGGCTGCGGATGAATTCGCGGAGTTGGCGATTGATTTCCGCGGCCTGCTGCGATCCCTGGTCTACCATGACGGCCCATTTTTTGGCGTTGTCATCGAGGTTGGAGATCTGCAGGAGATAGGACGCCTGCAGGATGACCTCGAGGGCGTTGCTGAGGTTGTGGGCGAGGCGGCGGATTTCCTCACCGGCGTCCTGCGGGATTTTTGCCGTCGAAGTTTTGATGGAATTTTCAGGCATGCGAGTGGTCCTTTACCGAGTGAATGGACTGCGATGCGAGGGTTGCGGCTGCGGTTGTACAGACGTGGCAGTTTGACAGCGGCCGCGTGCGCCTTGAAAATAGTAAGGCTGCACGGGAAGGATAATCGCGGGCGTGGGTGCTGTAGTTCGAGGCCCGGCCGGCAGGGCTTCCTGAGTGTTAGGCCGAAGTGGCGGAATTGGCAGACGCGCGTGGTTCAGGTCCACGTACTCGCAAGGGTGTGGGGGTTCAAGTCCCTTCTTCGGTACCAAATTCAACAGTGCCAGGTTGAAAGTTAGAGACTGCGCGGGGAGCGTCCGGCTTGAGCGGTGGGAATGTCGCGGGCTGCACGATTATCTCGCCCAATTATCTGGGCTATGCGCGGACGGTGGCGGCTTCCTATCTGCGGCAGCATCCTGGGCACAAATTCTTCGTATTAATTGTTGCGGCGCTCGATGTGAGTGCGCGCGAGAAATTTGCCGGCGACCAATTTATTCCCGTGATGCTTAGGGAGATTGGGCTGGCTGATGTGCGCGGGCTGGGGATGAAGTACGACATCCTCGAGCTGAATACGAATGTTAAGCCGACATTTATTAAATATTTAATTGCGAGATATGAGTTAGAGCAACTCGTGTATCTCGATCCCGACATATTTGTTTATAAGGCACTTACTCCGGTGTTTTCTGCGATGGATGGCGGCGCGACGGCGGTACTTACTCCGCATTTGACGAGTCCGGTGAATGACGGGAAGCGGCCGAGTGAGCAGGACATGCTGTACAACGGCACGTTCAACCTGGGATTTGTTGCGGTGCGGCGGTGTGCGGAGAGTGGGCGGCTGCTGGACTGGTGGGAGCAGCGGTGTTTGGAGCAGGGATTCAGCGAGGGGCGGACGGGTTTGTTCGTCGACCAGAAATGGATGAATCTGGCGCCGGGGATGTTTGCTGATGTTGCGATTCTTCGCGATGCGGGATGCAACATGGCTTACTGGAATTTGCAGGAACGGACTTTGCGGGCGGATGGCGATGGATATGTTGTCGAGCCTGCTGGCGTTCGGCTTTGCTTTTTCCATTTCAGCGGGATTGATGTGAAGGATGCTTCGGTGTTGTCGAATAACACGGATCGGCTCAGCTTAGCGGAGCGGCCGGACCTGGCGCGGATTTTCGCGGACTACAAGGCAGCGGTGCTTGCGAATGGAGATGCGGTGATTGAGGCGCTGCCGTACGGCTTCGACAAATTCTCCGACGGCACGGTGGTGACTCGGCTGGCTCGGCGGATTTATGCGGAGAAGCAGGCGCGGTGGGCTGGTGCTGATCCGTTCGATGCTAACGGCGCGTTTGCTGCGTTTGCGAAGAAGCTGGGGCTGGTTGCGGGGAAAGACGCGCCGGGTAAGTCAACCTGGAAACAGTTCCATGCCAAAGACCGGCGGGTTGCTATGGTGCACAAGATGCTACGGACTGCGCTGCGGGTGCTGGGGCCGAATCGGTATGAGTTATTGATGCGGTATCTCGGGCATATTACTGTGCTGCGGAACCAAGCAGTGTTTTTGGACGATAAGTCGCGCGAGTAGATGACAGCTTCTTGATATCCGCTTATTAGAGGCTAAGTCTGAAGAACATACTATCGAACTGCGGCCATGGCTGCTCTGAATAAGGCTTCGAATTCGAGATCGCCTGCGTTGGGGTCTTGTTCGAGGACTTTGGCTACTGCTTTTTCTGCGGCGGGTCTGGGGTAGCCGAGATTTTCGAGTGCCGATAAGACGTCGCCGCCTGTGGCGCCTCCGGTGGCGGCGGAGACGATGGGTGCGCCGGCGGCTAACTGCTCTAACTTATCTTTTAATTCCAGAGTTACTCGCTCCGCTGTTTTTTTGCCGACGCCGGGGATGCGGGTGAGCATGGCGTGGTCGCTGGAGCGGATGGCGGCGATGAGGCGATCGGGCTCGAGGCCGCTGAGGATGGTGAGGGCGAGGCGCGGGCCGACTCCGCTGATGGAGAGAAGTTTCTCGAAGAGGCGCTTCTCGTTCATCGAGGAGAAGCCGTAGAGGGCGAGCTGGTCCTCGCGGACGTGGGTGTGGATGAAGAGCGCGACGGTGGCGCCGGTTTCGGGCAGCGCGGCGAAGGTAGGGATGGAGACGGCGGCCTCGTAGCCGACGCCGGCGCAGTCGAGGACGACGCGGCCGGGGGATTTCTCGAGGACTTGGCCGCGCAGGTGGGCGATCATGGGATTGATTGTAACTGGCGGGTCAAACGTATTGGACGGCTTTGCGTTCGCCTCTTACTATGCGGCCGATGACGTAGTACTTTTCGCTGGCGCGCTCCAGTAATGTTTTTGCCTTTTTGAATTTGTCGGCGGGGATTACTGCTATTAGTCCTATGCCCATGTTGAAGGTGCGCAGCATTTCTTCTTTTTCCACGTTGCCTAGTTTTTGTAAGTGCTCGAAGATGGGCAGGACGGGCCAGGAGCCTAACTCTACTTGTGCGGCTGTGCCCTTGGGCAGGATGCGCGGGAGGTTTTCTGTGATTCCGCCGCCGGTGATGTGGGCGAAGCCTACGGCTAGGTCGGCTGTAGTTAGTTTGCGGATGCAGCTGAGATAACTCTTGTGAGTTTTCATGAGTGCGGCGCCGGCTTTTTCTTTTAAGTCGTTGACGTATTTTTCGGACGTGTAACCGGCTATCTCGAACATGAGCTTTCTTGCTAGCGAGTAGCCGTTGGTGTGGAGGCCGGTGGAGGGGAGGCCGACTAAGATGTCTCCCGGCTGGATTTTGTCGCCGGTTAACAGCTTGTCGCGGTCGACTACGCCGATGATGAAGCCGGCCAGGTCGTACTCGCCTGGCTGATAGAAGCCGGGCATCTGCGCTGTCTCGCCGCCAATCAGGGCGCAGCCGTTGGCGCGGCAAGCGTCGGCTAATCCGGAGATGATTTTTTCGGTGACGGTGGTGTCGAGGATGCCCGCGGCCAGGTAGTCGAGGAAGAATAACGGGGTCGCGCCCTGGACGGCGATGTCGTTGACGCAGTGGTTGACTAAGTCCGCGCCTACGGTGTGGTGGATGCCTAACTCGAAGGCGATTTTCAGTTTGGTGCCGACGCCGTCTGCGCTGGAGACTAAGACGGGGTTGGGGAATTTTACGGTGTCGAGCTTGTAGAGGCCGCCGAAGCCGCCGATGTCAGACAGGACATTTTTATTGAAGGTGCGCTGGGCGAGATATTTGATGCGCTGCTTGGCGCGATCTCCGGCGGAGATGTTGACGCCTGCGTCGGCGTAGGTGATGGGGGCCGGTTTGGTGGGAGCAGAGTTGGCGGGCCGAGAGGGCAAGGGCAGATCCGATCCAGAGGGTTGGGTGAGGCAAGGAGGATGAAAGCTGGTGCGAGCTCCATCCTGTGAGGAAATTATTTTAGCACTGGGGGGTTACGGGTTGATGGAGGCACGGTTTCAGCGGCTGGGCCTGGGAAATCGACAGTGGGATGCAGGTCTCTCTACTTCGGTCGAGATGGCACTTTCTTTTTTGCCCGAGGCGGTGCAGGTCATCAATTACAACCAGTGGGGATCGGACAAAACCTACGCACACATGGCGGCGCCGTGGGCGTGGGCGTTCGATACGCCGTTTAAGTGGACGAAGCAAATTACGTCTCACTTCGGCGGGACGCGACAGGGGATGGCGATTTCATGGCCGGGACGCATCAAGGACGTCGGCGGCATTCGAACGCAGTTCCATCACGTCATCGACATTGTGCCGACCATCCTGGAGGCGACGGGCATTCCTGCGCCCGATGTCGTCGACGGCATCCCGCAGAAACCGATTGAGGGCGTGAGCATGATGTACACGTTCGACGCGGCCAATGCCAATGCGCCATCCACGCGGACACGCAATACTTTGAACTCGCGGGCAACCGTGCCATTTACCACGACGGCTGGATTGCGAGCACGCCGCCGCCGGCGTATCCGTGGAACCTCGGAACGGGCACACTGCCCGATGTGACGACCGGTTACAAGTGGGAGCTATACAACATTGCCGAGGACTACTCGCAATACAACGATCTTGCGGCGCAATATCCTGACAAGCTGAATGAACTGGAGGCGCTGTTTGCTACGGAGGCGGCGAAGTACAACGTTCTGCCGCTGGACAATCGCGCGTTCGCTCGCCTGAACACGCCGCGTCCCA
>Ga0302324_100007156_pt1 | contig 23824 bp, 19 predicted proteins | sample Palsa_T0_1_FD_201949 | JGI IMG/M metagenome (GOLD analysis project Ga0302324, IMG submission 201949) | Peat permafrost microbial communities from Stordalen Mire near Abisko, Sweden - Palsa_T0_1 | ecosystem: Environmental > Terrestrial > Soil > Palsa > Peat permafrost | place: Sweden: Abisko... | reverse complement strand
TTCGCCTTCTGCCCGCTCGCCCTCCACTCTCGAACGCGCTCCGACCACTTCGTCTCGTTTTCCGTCATGCGCGCAGAATGCCGCTCGCTGCGCCGACCGGGAAGAACGGGGCTCGTGCAGGGGGTACCCTGAACAAGCGCGCGAACACCCATGGCGACGGCTAAATTCCAGCCTTTACGAAGAAAACTCGGCGCCCTAACACCGAGGCGAAGCTGGGGCACGTGAATAATCCGGGCTAGGGGCGGCGAACGCCGTCCCCGTCCTGGAACGTCACGACGGAGTCTGTCGGGGCTTTGACCGACAGGCTCCTAGCCGTGGGCTAGCCGTGCCGCCGCGGCACGATGACGGGGGGGACGATGCCGGAGGGAGCTGCCACCGCCAGCGTGCCCGACTCGAGGGCCAGGTACGGCTTGCCTCCGCAAATGGGGCACCTGTCGAGGAGCTTGCCGTTGGACTGAACGCCGGAGAGGTGCCCGTCCTGCAGGACACAGACGAGATCGTGACCCTCCGCGCAGGTACCTTCAAGAAGCATGCGCTCATCAAGAGCAAAGCGCGAGCCACCGCCGGGCGTTCCGCGGATCCGGCCTGATCCAGGCATTTTCCTGCGACAACGCGCGAATGAAAGCTGTGGCCGGCGGGCGATCCTAGGGGGGCGCTGTACGCATGCGGGGGATGGCGCCCTCCCTGGGGACGCTGGTCACCGTCGCGTCCGGTGAGGCTCGGCTCACTGAGGCGGCGGCGGCGTGGGAGGCGGCGGCGGGGGCTTCAAGCCCGGCGGAATCGCGAACTCACCCCACGCGGGAATCAGGTTGTTGGCGGTGTCGTCCTGATTCCAGAGATAGATCGGCGCGAAGGTGGTGATGTTTCCCGTGGCGTCCACGATGATGCCCGCCACGTAGAGCTGCTGCTTGCCCGGCGTCGTGGACGTCGCGCCCGCGCTCAGGCTTCGGGTCGAAGAGAACGTCACCCAGTAGTATGTGTTGCCGTCGATGGTCTGAGGCGCCGGCGCTCCGGCGTCCCCCGGGGGAATGGGGTTGGGCGCCCACTTCGGCCAGGTGTTCTGCACTCCCGGGCTCACCAGCCCGGTGCAGGTGACGGGGTCGTTCGCGAGAAGGCGCACGGCCGTCCCGCCGGCTCCGTTGTTGAAAGGGACGACGAAGAGCTCGGCCAGGGGCTCGTCGTACATCGACGTCGTCGCCCCGGTGCGGTTGAAGGCGATGAGCGAGTCGTCCGGCGAGAACGCGGGGAAGTATTCGTTATAGGCCGGATCGGACGCACCGGCGAGCGGCGTCGCCGCTCCCCCCGCTCCGCCCGGCCCCGCGTTGGGCGTGTAGGGGATAGTCTTAATGTCCGCGCTGCCCGAAGAAGGCTCATAGAGGCGTCCATCCATCGTGCCCTGGATCACCGACGTGTAGGCGATGGTGTTGCCGTCGTTACTCCAGCTGGGCGTGCCCGCGCTCCGCGTCGCGCCGTCGCCGGTGCGCGCGAGGATGCCCCAGCCGCCGTTGCTGGGCGCCGCCGGGGCAGCGCTCGGGCGATCCCCGGCATCTGCCGCGCCGTTCCACTGGAGGTCGATCCAGGCGAGCTGGGAGACGACGCACGGGCTGGTTCCCCCCTGGCATGCCGGCTGGATGGCTTGCTGCTGCCCGGCGGAGTTGTCCGGCTGGTCCATCGACGCGCCGACCGACGTGACCTCGACGCGGTCGGTCGCCGAGTAGTGGGCGGCGGAGAAGGTCTGGATGCCGAGCATCACGTCGTCGACGTTGTTCGTCGCCGTGATGTACCCGCCGCCGAGGTAGTTGGCGTCGTTGGTGTTCGGTCCGAGATTGGCGATGGCCCCGGGCGTGAGCCAGGGCGGGGGTGCGCCGACCGGGGCACCGGAGTCCGCCTGCACCGAGGCGAGCGCGTTGGGCCACGGCCACTGGCCGGTGAAGCCGACGTAGTTGCCGTCGGGGGTCGCCGTGTGGCAGCCGATGCATCCCACCGCTTCGAGCGCCGGAGGCTGCGGAAAATTCCCGCCATCCGGCGGCCCGGCCCAGACCTTTTGCTGGACCTGGGAAACGGTCAGGGCGGTGGTGGTGCCTTCGTCGCCGACATGGAAGCCTTGCAGATCGGTCGAGGTCGCCGACGCCGCGAACGACGCCGTGGACCAGAAGATGAGCGAGCCGTCGGCGATCGCCGGCGCGATGTTGAAGGTGGCGGCGTTGCCGATGGCCGGTGTGCCGCCGGAGGCGCTGGCCCCGCGCACCGTCACGGTGACCTGTTGACCCACCAGCGTCCCCTTGGCGCCCCCCTCCAGTCCGGCGATGATCTGCCAGGTCGGCTTGTCGAGCGCCCAGTAGTGGTTCGTCGTGTAAACGACGTAGTCGTTCTTCTCGAGGGGCGAGCTGAGGCGAACCTCGAAGACCGTCTCCGTGGACGGTGCAGCCCAGTACACTCGCGGCCTCAGCCAGTTGTACGGATAGAGCGCGCCGTTGGCGGGCTCCGAGACGCATGGGCCCCCGGCCGTCGTGTCCGCCGCGCCGTCGCCCGCGAAGAGGGTGCCGGGATCGACGCCCGCGGGGAGAGGACCCAGGGGGTCGGTGAGCGGCATGGCCGGAAAGTCGGTGCAACCGCCGCCGCAGCCCCCATCGGAGCCGCCTTCACCCGGAATGGTGGGGAAGGTGCCCCCTTCGCCGAAGGTGGGCGGCGTGCCGCCATCCGAGAGAATGGTGCCGTCCGCACCGCCGCCGTCGCTGACACTGCTCTGGAAATCTCCATCGCTCGTGCCCTTCGCGCAGCTCGCGGCGACGCCCAGCGACGACACGACGGTGAGCGCGAGTAGCGAAGTGTACTTCACGCGCGACTGGGCGAGCACGAGCAAGGGGACCATGTGAGCCTCTCGATCGCCGATGAGCCGCGCGGAGGCGAGCCGCAGCACTACGGCAAATGACCGCGCGAGCGGACGGGGAAGAGCCCCGCGCGTGTGATCCAATCGTCGCTTCTGGACCGCCGGGATGGCTCACCAAAGAACGAGCGGCCCCCTCCGGGACCCGTCGCGTGCGCTGGGGCGCTCAGGCGCGGGCTGCCGGAGCCTCGGCGGTCGTGCTGGCCGCAGCGGTGGCCTCGATCTCGATGGTGACCGCGACCTCTTCGCCGAGCGCCAGTCCGCCGTGGTCGAGCGTCTGGTTGAAGCTGACCCCGAAGTCCTTGCGATTGATCTTGGTGGTGGCGGTGAAACCAGCACGGCGCTTGCCCCACGGGTCCTTGGCGATGACGCCGCCACGTTCCACGTCGAGCACGACCTCGTGCGTCGTGCCGCGAATGGTGAGATCGCCGGTGACCGCCAGATGGTCGGCGGACTTCTGCTCGATGTGCTTGCTCTGGAAGGTGATCTGCGGATGCTTCTCGACCTCGAAGAAATCACCCGAGCGGAGGTGCGCGTCGCGCTGCGGCTCGTGCGTATCGACGCTGGCCACGTCGATGGCGACGCTGAAGTGGGAGCGCGTCAGGTCCTGCTCGTCGAGCTCCAGCTTGCCGGTCCACTTGGGGAAGCGGCCCCGCACCTTGCTGACCAGGAGGTGCCGTACCGTGAAGTCGATGCCCGAATGCGCGTAATCGAAAGTCCATTGGACGAGTGACATGATGAGCCTCCGTGGGATTGGTTCGTGAGTCTTGCGTTCGACGCATATTTCGCATGCGACGAATGCATCGGGAGAATCGGTAGAACGGCGACCTCGGCCGCGTTTGGAGACGCGCGTTCAGCGCCGGCGCTCCTGGCGCACCGGTGGACAGAGACGCTCCGGAAGAAGCGCCACCAGGCTCGACAGAAGCGGGCGATCGACCGACGTGTAGTGGTGCTTGCCCTCGGCGCGTTGCACGAGAAGTCCGGCGTCGAGGAGGATCTTCAGATGATGGGAGATGGTGGGCTGGGACACGTCGAATCGCTCCGCCACCGCGCCGCAGGAGAGCTCCCCGGCGGCGGCGATCTCCTGCACCATGCGAAAGCGCGTGGGATCGGCCAGAGCCTTGAGCGCCCGGACGATCTCGCCGTCGCTCACCTCGCGCTCGCGCCTGGACTCACGCGCTCCCATAGACATACTTCTATGTCTCGATGGGTGCGGCGTCAAGGCTTCCCGGCAACCCGCTCTCTCGGCAGGCCATCCCCTGAATCGCGCGGAAGGCCCCGAAGGGCCGTCCGCCGGGGGTCGAAGTGGCCGCGGCGCAGCGGCCGGTGTACCGATGAAGTCATGGCGGACATGACGGATGACGAAGCGCGGACGCTCGAGAGGGAGCTCAATCGATTCGAACCGGAGGACGTGCACCTCGCCCTCGATGGCATCGACGAGCATCCTCTGCGCGGTCCCGAGCTGAGCCAGCAACGGACGGGCGCGCGCTTCGTGGAAATGCCCGGCGTGGAGGCGGGCGTGGTGATCTACCGCGGCGAGGAGGACCTCTTCCACCTGCGCGTCACCGTGACCGAGATGACCGGCGCGTTCCACGACGAGCTCACCATCTCCGGCGCCAGTCTTCGCGGTCTGGGGGCGGCCCTCCTGGCCACGCTGGAGAGGCGCCACGCGCCCGAGGATCACTGACGCCCTAGCCGACCTTCGGGAGGCTGTGGCGTGTGATCCACACGCCCTACCGATAGGGTCCCTCTCCGGTGCGGCGCAGGAGAGCGCGCGCGAGCAGGTGCAACCGCACGTCGACCCCGGCATCCCCAAGGTCTGGCGCGGCGCTCTCGTGGTCGCGCACGTGCATCTGGGCCTGACGCACCAGCGGATGGAGGGCGAAACGCTCGTCGTAGAGGGCACGTGGGGCTCGCTCGCGGAGGAGGGCCACGGTGACCTGGAAGTTCTCCACGGTGGTCGCCCGCAGCGCCGGGCCGAGCGCCAGATAGCGGGCCTCGCCCGCGCGCAGGACCCAGGGCACCCCCTCGCCGCCCACGAAGAGAAAGAGCGCCTGCTCGACGGTGCGCTCCATGCGGGTGTGCTCGACGTCGACCTCCGTGGCCCGGCCGCGGACCGACTCGAGCTCCTTCTCGCGCGTCCTGCGCACGATGGACGTCTCCGCGGCGACGCGGACGATCGCCGCGATGTCGTCGTAGGCGAGCGTCGGTCCGCGCGCGTCGGCGCGCAGCCCCGCGGCGTCCAACGTGAAGCGATGCACGTGCACCATGCGCTCGATGGGGAGCACATCGGCCAGGTCCACGGCCAGGGCCTGGACGCCGCCCGCCTCCAGGGCGCGCGCCGCCTGCTCCGCTCGTTCTCGCGAGGCGGTGCGAAAGAGGACGCTCGGCGGCGTCGCCGACAGAGCCATGCGCATCTCCAGCGCGGTCATCCCTCCCCCCAGCCCTTGCGCCAGAGAAAGGGCGTCGTCCTGCGCCCCCGCCCACGATTCCACGATCGCGACGGCGTGCATCGAGCCAGGATAGCGGAAGGCCGCCGGGCGTATCGGGTCGGTCGGCCCGTCAACTTGTTAACGGTGAAGCGTCGGGGAAAGCACGCGACGGCGGCCCGATGCAGCGATCGGACGCCGCATGGTGAGAAAGGGCCGACGACTCGGCCGCGCGAGTGTTGCGCACGCGAGTTGCGAGAGGGACGAGGGGCCGCGTCGGCCATCTGCGCCATCCCGCCGTTGACCCGGACCACGCCAATGCCTACGCCCGAAATAGACAACGCGGTCGATGGTTTTTTCGAGACCTACCGCGCCGCCCTCGGGCAAGCGAACGCTCCTGCGGTCGCCGAGCACCACGCCTATCCCTGGCACATGTCGAGCGACGAGGGGACCGTGTCGCTGGTGGCGATGAGCTCGAAGGCGGAATGGATCGCCAAGGTCGAGGCCTGGCTGGCCCGGATTCACTCGAGCGGCTTCCGCTCGGCGCGAATCTCCGATCTGGAGGTCGTGGATCTCTCGCCCATCCTCGTGCAGACGCGGGTCCGCTGGGAGCTCTGCGACGAAGGGGGAGCTCTTCTCTACGACTTCGATGCGACCTACACGCTCGGGCGGTTCGGACGCGAGCTGAGAATCGTGCAGGCCATCTTTCACAACGAGCAGCTGCGCTACCGCGCCTTTCTCGACGCCAGGGAGACCGAGCTGGTCGACGGTCCGGCTCCCCCGGCGCCCGGCCCGACGCCGGCCCCCGAGGCGCCACCGAGCGTCCTCGCGTCGTCCATTCCGCGCGAGGCGCTGCGCGACGAGCAGACCGCTCGATTCCTGGAACGGTTCACGGCGGGGCAGGAAGACTCGCCCATCGTCGACGCGGCCGTCACCCTCGCGAACGAGTGCTTGCCGAGCTGCTATTCGATCCAGGCGCTCGACGTGCTGGGTCCCCAGGCGTGGACTTCCGCGACGGCTCTTCGCTATCTGGCCGCACAGCTCCGATTTTATGGTCGAGCCAGCGCGACCGGGGAGAAATGGACGCTCGAGGTGAGCGTCGCGCTCCACGACGCCATTCACCGCGCCCTGGCCAACGCCAGAAAGAGCGAACTGAAGAAGAGCCTGACGTCCTTCGACGATCCACGCGGTGTATCGTGGAAAGCGGCCAAGCGCCCGCGTCTAGAGTACGCGCGCATCCTGCTCTGGTCGGAAGAGGACCTCCTCGATCCGACGGCCACGGTGGTGGTCGACATTCACCGCGCGTTCTACGTTCCGCTGTTCTTTCTCAATACCGCTCGTACCGCGCGGGCGTTCGACTTCATCTGCTTTCATTGTGCAAAGAAGGACGAAGCGGGAAACGAGATTCGGCGCGCAGTGGGCTGCGTCAACAGCTGGCATCGCGAAAGCGAGAGCTTTGTCCTGTCTCAATTCCGCGATGGGATCGTGCGTGGCGACGCCAGCGACCCGTCACGCGGCGTCCCGGCAGCGGAGCTCTTCGGGGAATATCTGGGCAACGACGATCTCATGTTTGCGGCCGACGCCAAGAGGCTCTTCGAGCGAAAAAGAAGGCTTCTCCGGGCCGTTTCTACCGATCGCCCCACGGACGACGAGGGCGCGTCGGGCTGAAGCGAGCCTTTCCGACCGGGACCTACTGCTGGACGTTCACGTCGAACGAGGTCGTGGTGACCGAGCCGGAGGCATTGTAGACTTCGAAGCCGGCCTGGATGCCGAGCAGGTACCACTTGCTGCCGAGGCCGCGGGTCTCGGCGTCCGCGAAGAAGGGTTTCAAGTCGAGCCCGGAGACGCTGCTGGTCTGGGACTGGGCGAGGTACGCCAGGTACGTCCAGGAGCTGCCGCCGCTGCTGATGGTGGTCGTGTAAGTGCCGAAGGAGCGGGTTCCGCTGGTGACCGTGCCCACCGATACGTCAGAACCGGCCGGCTGCACGCCGTCGTACTGAAGCCAGATCATGAGCTCGAGGCCGCCGTTCGCGTTGGCCGGGGCCGCGCTGGGAGCGAGCCAGATGTCGTAGGCGGCATCGTACTGCGAGACGTTGTTGACCGCGAACGACCAGTCGGTGGTGGCCGTCGACAGCGACCCGACCGTCTTGCCGCCGGCGTATCCGCCGTAGAAATTGCCTGCTTGCCAGCCGTAGACGAGCGAGGGAAACGCGCCCGGGGTGTACTGCTGCGTGGAGCTGAAGCCGTTGAAGGTCGCTTCGAAGCCGGCGCAGCTCGCGCCGCCGCGCAGGGCCTGGATGCACATCTGCCCGCTGGAGTTGGCGAACGTGTCGTTCTGGACGCCGAAGTTCCCGACCTCTTCCAGGTACTCCTGGGGCTTGTTGCAGAACGCCGGACCGTAGGCCACCGTCGATCCGCAGGCCCCGGCCAGCGCGACGGTCGCGGTGATCGGCTTCACCTTGGTGACGCAGTAGTCGTACTGGACGCCGGCGCCGGCGGGGATGGCCACCTGCAAATCGTACAGGCCTCCGGGCTGCGCGGTCGGGCTGTTGGCGACGAAGGGCTCGAGCGCATCTTTGATGAAGACGTCGTAGGTCACGGTGGAGTTCGGGGCCACACCGGGGATGGTGACTGCCGGATAGGTGCCGGGGGCGGCGGCCGTCGTCATGTTGACGTTGAGCACGGAGCCCCCGGAGCCGTACGTCCCACCGCTCAGGGTGATCTCGAAGCCGATGATGGCGTGGTCGGCGATCGGCGACTTGACCGACGTCGCGCCCAGCGTCGAGTTGAGGCCGAAGCCCAGGCCGGCGCCGTAGGCGGTGGTGCCCGTCGCGGTCGTCCCGCTGATGCACATGGCGGACTCGGATGCCGAGTAGGGCGCCGCGCCCTGCACGCAGCTGCTCGAGCCCACACCGTCGGCGTAGCAGTACCAGGCTCCCTGGATGCTCCAGGTGTTGCACTGCGGGTAGATGGCGCCGGTGCGGTCGATGGTGACGATGGTGTCGTCGGTGTTCGAGCAGGCCACGGTGGGAGCGCTGTCGACCGCCGCGGCCTCGGCGATGGCGCCATCGTGCGCGGAAGCCGTGGCGTCGGTAGCGCTGTCCGCCGTCGACGATGCGTCGGTTCCGGTACCGGCCCGGGCGTCGCTACCTGCGTCCGCGGGCGTTCCGCCGTCGCCTTGCGGGCTGGTGGCCTGCCCTTCGGCCCCACCGTCGTCGCCCGATGGAAATGCGCTGGCATCGTCGAAGCTCGACGCTCGGCTGCACGCCGCTAGCAGCAATGCGGCTACGGCCGCGACCTTCGAGCTATGACTGGCTCGGCAAGGCAATCTCATGGCAAGCCCTCACGGAGCGGCACCATGGCGGAGGGTCCAACATGCTGTCAATAGCGGCATCCGCCAGCGCGAAACTCGTACAATCGCACGAGAAGTTTCAGCCGCTTCACCAGGAGTCTGTCGGGGCTTTGACCGACAGTCTCCGAGCCAGCGCGTCCAGGGTCGCCCCGGCGCTCGCCTCGACCTTCAGCGCGGCGTGCTCCTCACCGCGCACCGGCCCTCGGTTCACGATGGCCACGGGAATGCGGCGCTCCACCGCGCGCCGGAGGAAACGGTAACCTGAGTACACGGCGAGCGACGAGCCGACGACGAGCAGCACCTCGGCCGCGTCCACGGCGGCGAACGCTTCGTCGACCACGGCGCGCGGCACGTTGTCACCGAAGAAGACGACGCGCGGCTTGAGCACGCCGCCGCAGCTGGTGCATGCCGCCACGCGAAATCCCGCGACGCGCTCGGCCGGCAGATCGGCGTCGCCGTCGGGGGCCGCCATCGCCGCGCCTGCGGTCCAGCCGGGATTGAGGGCGAGGAGCCGCGCTTGCAAGGCGTCACGGTCCTCGAGGGCGCCGCAGGCCAGGCACGCGACCTCGGCCAGCGCTCCGTGGAGCTCGGTCACGTGGCGGCTCCCCGCCTTGTGGTGCAGGCGGTCCACGTTCTGGGTGACCACACGGCTGACCGTGGCGCGCTGCTCGAGCGCCGCCAGCGCGCGATGACCCCGGTTGGGCTGGGCGAGGCGCATCTGGTCCCAGCCGAGCGCCGAGCGTGCCCAGTAGCGTTTGCGCACGGCCTCGGATCGCGCGAACTCCGGTCCCTGGATGGGCCGCCGGGGCGGCCGAGCGAGCGCCTCCGGTCCGCGGTAATCGGGAATGCCCGACTCGGTGCTCAGGCCGGCGCCGGTCAGCGCGAGCACGGTCCTGTCGCGGAGGAGCTCACACAGCGTCAATCACTTGCCCTGGACGCCGCGCGGGTCGCGGTTCTGGAAGCCGACCATCCAGCCGGGGTACTCCTGGGGAAGCGCGCTCGCCTCGTCGAGGAGCTGGAGATGCTCGGCCGAGAGCTTCACCTCGGTGGCGGCGAGGTTGTCGACGAGCTGCTCGCGGCTCTTCGCGCCGATGATGACGCTGGTCACGAAGGGACGCGTGAGGTGCCAGGCCAGCGCGACCCGCGCGACGGAGAGCCCTGTTCCCTCGGCCACCTTGCGGAGCGCGGCCAGCACCGGCACCAGCCTCTGGCGATCCACCGGCGGGAAGTCGAACGAGCTGCGCCTCGCCCCCTCGGGCCCGTTCTTGGTCGAGGGATCGAACTTGCCCGAGAGGAGACCCCCTGCCAGCGGGCTCCAGGGCAGGATGGCGACGCCTTCGGACTGGGCCATGGGGACGATCTCCCGCTCGATGTCGCGCCCGACGATCGAGTAGTAAACCTGCGCGCTCTGGAACCGCGCCAGACCGTGCGCCCCGGCGTATTCGATGGCCTTCATCGCCAGCCATGCCGGCAGGTTGCTGAAGCCGACGTAGCGCGCCTTGCCGGAGCGGACGACGGCGTCGAGCGCGTGCACGGTCTCCTCGATGGGCGTCGACGGATCGAAGCCGTGGATCTGGTAGAGGTCGACGTGATCGAGGCCGAGCCGCTGGAGACTGGCGTCGATGCCGTCGAGGATGTGGCCGCGCGAGAGTCCCACCTGGTTGACGCCGGGGCCGGTGCGACCGCGCACCTTGGTGGCGACGACGATCTCGTCGCGGCGCCGCCCTAGCGCGTGGAGCGCGCCGCCCACCAGCTTCTCCGACTCGCCCTCGGAGTAGACGTCGGCGGTGTCGATGAAGTTGACGCCGGCGTCGAGCGACGTGCCAATGAGGCCCTCTACCTCCTTGGCCCCGAGTTTGCCGATGGCTTCCCAGAAGCCCTTGCCGCCGAACGTCATCGCGCCGAGGCACAGCTCCGAAACGTAGAGGCCGGTCTTGCCGAGCAGGTTGTATCGCATGGTGGCGTTTGTCCTAGCGCGGATGATTCCACCCGCAAGGACGGCGCCCGCGCACCCTTCGCTACTTGCCGTAGAGCTGCGCCACGGCGATGCCCGATCCCTGTGTCACCTTGACGACGATACGCGCCGTGACCGGCGGCCAGCTCCACTTGAAGCAGTTGCCACCCCCGCCCATCGCCGCGGGTGTGCCCGTCGCCGTCTCGTGGACGAGCACGGGCGTGACGGGAAGAGGGTTGGCGACCAGGACGAGCGAGAAGTCCCACGCCTGGACGGCGGGACCGGCGGCGATGACGGTGTAGCAGCGACCGCTCGCGAGCTGGACCACCTGTTCCATGGTCTGACCGGTCTCGAATGTGGCGGCCATCGGGCTGCCCTCACGGCTCATTCCGGGGGCGAGATTGCCGGCCACCTTGTCGAGAATCGCGCCGGCCGCTCCCGCCAGGGTGGGATCGATGGGAGCCGCGGTGCCGTTGTTGGGCGCCGCCGAGAGGGCCGGTGCAAAGGCGCTGGGGGGCGCGGAGCCGGTGACCAGAGGTGCTGCAGGGCGGACGCCGGCGGGTGGCGCGTAGGCCGCGGTGACGGGAGGCGGCGCGGGCGACGATGGCTGGCAGGCGGCGACGAGCGTCGCCCCGGCGGAGACCACGGCACGGAGGCGGACGAAGGCGCGGTGCTTCACCACTCTCTTATAGCATCCCTCGCGGAGGGCAGGCCGGGGGCGCCTGGCGAGCTCGTGCGACCTCCGTTTTGCCTCACCCGGGCGGAAGGACCGTGAAGTCGGCCTCCGCGGCGATGTACGTCACGTAGCGAAAGTCGCGAATGGACTTCACCCGTCCTTCCTCCAGCTCGACCAGGATGAAGTAGGCGGGACTCTCCGCTCGACCGTCCCCTCGGCCGCGGCCTTTTGCTCGTCGGCGCTGCCCAGTAGAACCCAGTCGCCATTCTTGGCCAGCATGGCGTGCCGATCGTCCAGCGCGCGGAGGTGGTAGCGAAGCTGCGTCTTTCCCACTTGCACGACGAGCGCCGGGGGGTCGGCGTCCTCATCCCGGTACGCCTGGTAATCGGAAGTGCCGGGGGGTGTCTTGAGCTCCCACGGCGCCTTCGCTGTTCCCTGTCCCGTGACCTTGCTCACGAGGGCCGCCCGCTACTCGTCTGGGTCGCCTTGGCTTGCGTGGGTGTCATGTCTGCGCGCCTCATGTCGCGAGACCGTACGAATCGATGGCGGAGACCCCCGGGTGCGCGCGACCGGAGCTCGTCGAATCGCCTGGCCACTGGCCCGCGTACGCGGCGGTCGTGACGTAGGGGCGCCCGCTTACGCGCTGGCAAGATCGTTACAGCCATGCGGTACGGTGCCGCAACTCAACCTTGTGGCCATGCGGTCGATCGTTTTCACCTACCCATCCCGCGGTTGACGCCACGGCCGCAGGAAAGCATGGTGCGCGGCACGCACGCACACGATGCGTGGCTTTTCGTCCCCTTCCAGCACGGAGTCATTCGCATGCGCCGCTCTTCGTCGTCTCTCGGTTCGCTCGGTGCGGCAGCGCTCCTCTTCTCCCCCATCTTCGTCGCCTGCGGCAGCACCGATAGCTCGAGCGGCAACTCCTTCACCGGCGACGACGGTACCGGCTCCGGGTCCGGCGGGAGCTCCGGGTCGAGCAGCGGCTCGTCATCGGGCAATGCCTCCGGGTCGGGTGGAAGCTCGGGGTCCAGCAGCAGCGGGAGCAGCTCGGGTTCCAGCGGGGGAAGCAGCTCTGGCTCCAGCGGCGGCAGCGGATTCGGGAGCAGCTCGGGGTCGAGCAGCAGCGGCGGCAGCTCGGGTTCCAGCAGCGGCAGCAGCTCCGGGTCGAGCAGCGGGAGCAGCTCGGGATCCAGCAGCGGGGCCACCGGCGATGCGGGCAGCGGCCGCAGCTGCGCTCCGGCCAGCGTCGATGTCCTGGCGGACTTCGAAGAAGGCAAAGGGGTCATGGTCAATCAGGGTACGCCGCCGCGTACCGGACAGTTCTATGTCTACGCCGACCCGTCACAGACCAACCAGACGCCGCCGGCGGTCGGGCCCATCGCGGTGGCGCCAGCTCCCGCGGACGATTTGCCGGTGGCGCCCGCCACGTGCAACGACTTCGCGCTTCACTCGACGGCCTCGAACTACACGCAGTACGTGGGAGTCGGTGGATTCTTCGTGTCCACCAAGGCTACTTACGATCTCACGGGGTACGACGGGGTGGAGTTCAAGGTCAAAACCGGGAGCAGCACCCAACCGATCTACTTCGAGATGCTCACCACGGATTCCGAGCCCGCGCTGGGTTGGCCCGGCGGCACAGCCGCCACGCCGAACGTGGATCAGTACAACCACCGCGGTCAGCTCATTTCGAACATCACCACCACCTGGCAGACGGAGCACGTTCCCTTCTCGCTCCTCATTCCCCACTGGCAGCCCGCACCGGGGAGCACCGGCTGTCCGTCCCCCAGCTTTTGCCAGGCTCCGGCCTACAATCCCGCGCACTCGGTGGGCCTCACCTTCTCCGTCTACGTGCCAGACTTCGCGACCACGGGCAGCTACGATCTGTGGATCGACGACATCACGCTCTACAAGGACCCCGCCGGTACTTTCCTCACGCCGCCTGCCCCGCCGGACGGCGTGACCGGCTCGTTCAAGGACGGCGCTCTGGGATCGTGCACCAAGCCGACCAACGCCGCGGGGAAGTACCTCCAGTTTGCCTACAAGAACTGGTACTCACGTTTCGTGACCCCCAGCGGCGGCGGCCTGCGCGTCCAGCGGCCGGAGAACAACGACGATACCGTCTCCGAAGGCACCGCCTACGGGATGCTCATCGCCGTGTACATGAACGACCCGACTCTCTTCGCTGGGCTGTGGACCTACTGGCAAGAGAACGAGACCGCCGGCAACCTCGAGGTCTGGAACAGCACCGGTGGATCCGGATCGGCTACCGACGCCGACCAGGACGCGGCCTTCGCCCTCATCGAGGCTGGCAAGCGATGGTCGAACAGCGCGTACACCAGCGCCGGCACCACCATGGTCAAGAACATCTGGACTCACGAGATCGACCCCGCCAGCCACCTGCCGCGCGGTGGAAGCAACTACACCGGCACCACCGGGTCCGGTGACCTCAACAACACCAATCCCTCGTATTTCGCGCCTGCCTATTACCCGACGTTCCAGGCCGTGGACTCGGGCCACGCCTGGACGGGGACCGGTTCGGTCACGTCGGCCGTGTACAGCGCGCTGGATACGCTGGCCAACGGGACGACCGGCCTGGTGCCGGCCTGGTGCAGCAGCAACTGCACCCAGGTCGGCTCCAACGGCGCGCCTACCGACGGCATTTACCAGTACGACGCGCATCGCGTCCCCTGGCGTGTGGGCCTCGACGCGTGCTGGAACGCCTCGAGCAGCGCCCAGACCTTCCTGACCAAGATCAGCGCTTTCTTCGCGGGTATCGCCGCTTCGACGGGCGCCAACGGGGGGGGGCTGGGGCGATTGGTCGACCTCTACAACCTCAATGGAACGACCGCGAGCTCGGCTCCGAATTCGATGTCCCTCATCGGCTCGGCGGCGGTGGGCGCCATGTCCGGCTCGAACACCAGCTTCGTCAACAGCGCATGGCAGATGCTGCTCGACGGCGAGAACCGGGCCACGCTCGACGTGGCGAAGGCCGGCTCCCAGAGCGGATACTCTTACTACAACGCCACGGTGGGGATGCTGACGCTGCTGTCGCTGTCGGGCAATTTCTACCCGATGTGACGATCCCTCTCCCGCTCTCTCGCACCCCGTGGGGCTGGGTCGCGTCGAGAAGTCGACATGGTAGAGAGGCCTCCCATCATGCGGATGCCCAGCACGACGGCCGTCAAGCTGGTGTGTTTCGACCTCGGCGGAGTTCTCGTCCGAATCTGCGGCAGCTGGGACGAGGCCTGCCGCGCCGCTGCGCTCGCGGTGCGCGATGGACCTCCGCCCCCCAAGGTCGAGGATACCCGTCGCGCGCTCGACGCACTTTTGGAGGTGGGGCGCATCTCGTTCGACGAATGGGCGACCGGCGTTTCGCGGGCTTTCGATGGGACCTACTCGCCAGAAGAGGCAAAGCGCGCCCATCAGGCCATCACCCGGCGGGAATACGAGGGCGCTCCAGCACTGGTCGATGAGCTTCACGAAGCCGGCATGGCAACGGCTTGTCTCTCCAATACCAACCACCCGCACTGGGTTCGCCTGGTTCACCATGACGGCGCCGCGAGCCTCGCCGGTGTGCCCGAGTACCCGAGTGTCGCCCGCCTCGAGCGGCACTTTGCGTCGCACCTCCTCGGCCTGGCGAAGCCGGACGCGTCCATCTACGCCCGATTCGAGAATGGCGTCGGCCTGCGCGGTCAGGACATCTTGTTCTTCGACGACCGAGTGGAGAACGTCGATGCGGCGCGACACCGGCACTGGCACGCACAACGGATCGATCCGAAGGGAGACCCCATCGCCGAGATCCGCCGGCACCTGCGCCAATACGGGGTGCTACAACCGAGAGACCCGCCATGATCTCGTGACGGGCTCCCAGGGGCGGCGAAGGGAGATCAAAACCTTCGCGTCTTCGCGTCTTCCTGTTAAGTCTCTCCCTTCATCGGCCGATCGTGGTCGTTGTTCCTTCGAGCTCCAGGAAACCCCGTCCGATCTCCGTCCCGCGGTCGTCGGTGGCGACCACGCGGATGACCGTCGGCCCCCCGAGCGCGCGCGCCGGTATACGGGCCCTCCACGCGTTGCCGGTGCGCTGCCAGCTGACGGCCATGGGGTCGATGCCGAGCGTGGCCGTCAGCATCACCTGCGCATTGGCGCCGTCGATGCGCCCGCTGGGGTCCCATATCAACACCCGGACCTCGACGGGGTCGCCGGTCCGGGCGTTTTTCGGCGTCAGCTCGATGTCGGCGCGCAGCTGGCGGCGCGCCAGCCGGAGGGTCGTTTCGCCAGGGACGCTCGGGTCACGCAGATGGACGAGCCGTTCGGAGAGGTCCGGGTCATCCGGCAGACCCAGGGAATCGCCCACCCTCGACCAGTAGAGCGGCGCCGAGGAAGGGAGATCGGACGTCGTGTACGACAGCTCGACACCGTCGGGGTCGGACAGCGACACGGCCTCATGCGGCCTTAGCACCACGGCTCCGTCATGAGCCAGGAACGCCCCGTCGGGCATGGCGTAGTGCACGACGCGGAGCGCGCGGGGGGTCGACCATTCGCCGACGATCCCCTCCGGACCGACGGCTCGCACCTCGGCCCAGTAACGCGTGGCGGGTGGGCGCTCGACGAGGTCGAAGCTCGTATCAGTCGTGGTGGCCACCTCGACCACCTGGGACATGGTGGGGTCGGCGGCCACGAGGACGCGGTAAGCCGCCGCGCCCGCGACCGCGCTCCACGTGAGCTTCATCTTGGCGCGCGTCTCGGTGGGCGCAACGACGAAGGATGCTCCTCCGGGGTTGCCTGTCCACCGCGGAGCGCCGGGAATATGCCGCGACTTGTCGGGATTGACACCCTTTCGCATCAGAATGCCGGCACCGTCGTAGACCGCGAAGCCGATGCCGTTGGACCCGATCACCAGGGCCCCTTCGTAGATGGCCGCCGCCGACGTCTCACCGTGTGTGTTCACGTGTAGCGTGCCGCGCCAGTCGGTGAGCGTCCCCTGCGGCGTGGCCACCAGGAAGGCGTGCGACCCACGCGGTCCGGGAGGCATCCGCACCTCGATTTCCCCGTCGATCAGTGCAAGGTGGTAGCCGAGCGCCCAGCCGTTGGTCTCGTTCGGGAGCCTGGTCCGCGGAAGCCAGCGCCCGCGCGTCCCCGGTTCGAGCGTCACCGAGACGCCGTCGGGAAGGACTAGATTAACCGCGTGATCCGCCGGGGAAGAGACCTCCCCCGAGGGGACCACCGTCGGGCTCGGCGCGATCGACGCACGAGGTGCGATGAGCGCGCCGGCCATGACCAGAAGCGAGACCATGCGCATCGTGATTCCTCCTGGAGAGAAACGGCCCACGGGGGCCGAAGGTGAAGGGCAGCGGAGACAACCGTGCTCGCAATCCGGGGCTGTCCGCCCGGAGCGGGGCGGTCCGGTTGCGCACTCTGGCCGCACCTCGCGCCCGTCCAGCGCGCCGTCCAGCACGCACTGCGGAGCGCCCACCCGTCAACGTACGCCGAGCTCCTTCTCGATGTCTTCCCACTCGACGAGCCATCGCTCGATCCGCGACGTGAGCTCGGCCTCCTCGCGCTGGAGGGACAGGACCTCGCCGCCCGGAGTGCGCTCGAAAAAACCCGGCTGGGCGTACAGCGCGGCGATGGTCCGCTTGCGGCTCTCGGCGTCCTCGATGGCCCGCAGCATCTTGTCGCGCCGCGCCGGAAGGCCAGAAAGCCGGTTGCGCCGGCGCTTTTGCTCCTCCCAAGAGAGCCCGTTTCCGGGGATCGCTGCGTCCGGCTTCGCGCGAAGATCCGTGGCCTTCGAGACGACCGCATCGGCGTCGAGGTGGTCGTCGCCGCAGCGCTCGAGGTACTCCTGGTAGGTCCCCGGGAAATCGCGTGGCCCTTGCGGGGTCAGCTCGAGGATGCGCGTCGCCAGCTCGGACACGAACCATCGGTCGTGCGACACGAAGAGCACGGTGCCCTCGAATGCCTTCAGTCCAGTCACCAGCGCGTGGATGGCTTCCAGATCGAGATGGTTGGTGGGCTCGTCGAGCACCAGCAGGTTTGGTTTCTCCACGATGATGCGCCCGAAGATGAGGCGCGCCGCCTCGCCCCCAGACAGCATGCCGACGGGTTTGTCGACGTCGTCCCCGGAGAAGAGCACCCGCCCCAGCTGTCCGCGCACGTAGCTGGTGCCCTCGAGGGGGCAGGCCTCCCAGAGGTAATCGAGCGCCGTCGTCTCCGCGCTCCGCAGGAGGTCGTGATGATCCTGTGCGAAGTATCCGGCGCGGACCTCGTGCCCGAACCGCACCGTCCCACCATCGGCCGGGAGGTGGCCGGTGACGATCTTGAGGAGCGTCGACTTGCCGAGTCCGTTCGGACCGATGACCGCCACCCTCTCCCCGCGACGGATGGTGAGCGACACGTCGCGAAGCACCTCCTGGGAACCGTACGCCTTGAAGACCGCCGCGACATCGAGGACGTCCCGGCCGCTCGCCCTCTCGGGGGCGAAGCGAAAAAGCGGCGTCCGGCGCGAGCTCGTCTTGAGCTCCTCCACCTCGATGCGCTCGATCTGCTTCAGGCGACTCTGGGCCTGTTTCGCCTTGGTGGCCTTGGCGCCGAACCGGTCCACGAAGGCTCGTTTCTCGGCGATGACCTTTTCGGCGCGCGCGATCTCGCCTTCCTTGCGTTCGCGTGTGGCCGCTTTCCCGACGGCGAATGCCGAGTAGTTCCCGGCGTACTGGGTGATGGTCTCGTAGTCCACGTCGAGGATGTGCGTGACCACGTTGTCCAGAAAGCGCTGGTCGTGAGAGACGACGAGCGCCGCTCCGCGGTATCCGGCGAGGAACTTCTCCAGCCAGCGGATGGAGAGGATATCCAGATGGTTCGTGGGCTCGTCGAGGAGCAACGCATCGGGTCCCCCGAGGAGCACCTGCGCCAGCAGGACCCGAAGCTTGAATCCGCCGGAGAGCGTCGAGAGCGCCCGTCGGTGGGAGGACAGCGGGATCCCGAGCCCCTCGAGAACGGCGGTTGCTCGCGCTTCGAGGGTGTAGCCGCCGGCCGTCCGGACGGTGTCTTCGAGCTCGGCGAGGCGTCCGGCGTCGCCCTCTCCGTGGTCGATGATGCGCGCGCGTTCTTGCAGTGCGTTCCACACCTCCCGATCGCCAGCCATCGCCAGGTCGAGGATGATCTGTGCGTCGTCGAGGAACAGATCCTGCCGCAACACCCCGATACGCGCGCCGCCGGGGATGGCCACCGTCCCGTCCGTGGCAACCTCGTCACCGGCCACCACCCGCAGAAACGTCGTCTTGCCGGAGCCGTTGGCGCCTACCAGGCCGTAGCGGGAGCCCGCGTTGAGCTGCAGCGAGACGTCTTCGAACAGCGTGCGGCCTCCGTATGCCTTCGCGAGCCTGGAGACGCCGATCATGGGTCGCGTCGGTACCATGCACCGCGCCGCGGGACCACCGACCCACCCTCTCGACACAACGGCCTTTCTCCAGCAGGCGAGAAGGTCGCGACAAATCCCGGGGAAATGGTATCAGGCGTCCCGAACCCGAGCAGAAGAGAGTTCCCTTGGCCGCTCGCATCCCCCTCGACCGCATCCGTAATATCGGCATCTCGGCGCACATCGACTCCGGCAAGACGACGCTCACCGAGCGCATCCTCTTCTACACGGGTCGGATTCACAAAATCCACGAGGTGCGCGGCAAGGACGGGGTCGGCGCCAAGATGGACTCGATGGACCTCGAGCGCGAGAAGGGCATCACCATCCAGTCTGCCGCGACGTACTGCGTCTGGAACGGTTCGAAGGAGCAGTTTCAGCCTCACAACATCAACATCATCGACACCCCTGGCCACGTGGACTTCACCATCGAGGTCGAGCGGGCGCTGCGCGTGCTCGACGGCGCGATTCTCGTGCTCGACTCCGGCAAGGGAGTGCAGAGCCAGTCGATCACCGTCGACAAACAGATGAAGCGCTACCACGTGCCGCGCATCGCCTTCGTCAACAAGATGGACAATCCGGGCGCCAACTACGAGCGCGTGGCGGAGATGCTCAAGGAGAAGCTCGGCCACCACCCGGTTCGGATCCAGGTCCCCATGGGGGCGGAGTCGGAGTTCCGGGGGATCATCGACCCCATCATCGGGAAGGCGTTCTTCTTCGATGGCCCGGACGGCGAGACGGTTCGCGAGGAGGAGGTCCCGGCCGAGTTCGCGAAGGCCACGGCCGCGGCTCGCGAGAAGATCATCCACGACGTGGCCGACGTCGACGACGCCCTGGCCGAGAAGTTCATCACCGAGGAGCCGATCTCGGTCGACGACATCCGCGCTGCCATCCGTCGCGCCACGCTGGCCCTCAAGATGACCCCGGTGATGTGCGGCTCCGCCATCAAGAACAAGGGCGTTCAGCTGCTGCTCGATGGCGTCGTAGAGTACCTTCCTTGTCCGACGGACGTCGTCAACGAGGCGCACGACCAGAGCAAGGGGGAGGAGAAGGTCGTGGTGGAATCCGACCCGACCAAGCCGTTCGTGGGTCTGGCCTTCAAGCTGCAGCAGGACAAATACGGGCAGCTCACCTACTTCCGCGTCTATCAGGGGACGGTCGCGGCTGGCGACACCATCTACAACACCAGCAACGAGATGCGAAAGGTGCGGGTACCCCGCATGTTCCGGATGCACTCGGAGGATCGCGAGGAGGTCCCGTCGGCCGAGGCCGGCGACATCGTCGCCTTTTACGGCGTCGAGGCCAGCTCCGGCGAAACGTTCACCGACGGCAAGGTCAACTGGACGCTCACGTCGATGCACGTGCCCGCGGCGGTCATTTCGCTGGCCGTCGCGCCGAAGGATCGCTCGACCGAGGTGAACTTCTCCAAGGCGCTCAACCGCTTCACCAAGGAAGACCCCACCTTTCGCGTGCACCAGGACGAGGAGTCGCAGCAGACCATCATCAGCGGCATGGGCGAGCTGCACCTCGACATCTACATGGAGCGCATGCGGCGCGAATACAACTGCGACGTGGTGGCGGGAAAACCGCAGGTCGCCTACCGCGAAGCCATCACCCGGCGGGCGGAGATCAACTACACGCACAAGAAGCAGACTGGCGGGTCGGGCCAGTACGCCAAGATCATGGGGTACATCGAGCCGTTGCCAGCGGACGCCGTCGAATCCTACGAGTTCGTCGACGACGTCACCGGCGGTTCCATTCCTCGCGAGTTCATCTCGTCGTGCGACAAGGGCTTCAAGGAGGGCGTGCGCAAAGGGACCATGATTGGCTTTCCCATCGTGGGCATACGGTGCGCGGTCAACGATGGCGCCTCTCACGCCGTCGATTCGTCGGAGATGGCCTTCAAGACGGCCGCCATCATGGGCTTTCGAGAAGCCTACGCGAAAGCCGCTCCGACCATTCTGGAGCCCATCATGAAGGTCGAGATCGACGTTCCCACGGAGTTCCAGGGCTCGGTGGTCGGTCTGGTGAACCAGCGGCGTGGCGTGATCCTGGAGACGGTCGGCGGGGACAGCGTCAGCATCACCTGCGAGGTACCGCTCAACGCCATGTTCGGGTACTCGACCGACCTGCGCTCCTCGACGCAGGGCAAGGGCACCTTCACCATGGAGTTTGCCAGGTACGCCCTCGTGCCCAAGCAAGAGCAGGAAGAGATGACCAAGAAGTACCGCGAGAAGCTCGCCGCCGAGGCCGCGCGCAAATAACGGAGTCGAACGGGCTACCGCGCCGGGTTGGGAAAAAAAGGAGGCCGCGCACGCAACGCCCGCGGATGCTGACCGATAGGGGGGCATGAACACCCAGAACACTCGCCAAGGTCGCTTCTCCGCCCCTCTCTTCGCTCTCCTCGCACTGAGCGCCGCCGCCTGCGGGGCCGCCCCGGATCAGGGCACCGGCGCGGAAGACCCACCGTCGACCTCGATATCCATCTCCTCGCCGTCGACCGACACGCCGGCAGACCCCGACGGAGGGGACGCCGGTCAGACTGGCCGGCCCGCCGACGAGCAGCCAGTCGAGTCCAGCAACCAATCGCCTCCGGGCACCCGCGGTGCGGGAGGCAACCCACCCGGCAGCGTGCGTCCGGACCAGGCGCCTCGCGAAAAATAAGTGCGCCTCAAGCGAATCGAACCGTTGTTGTCCTCGGACGTCAAGGGTTCGATTTACATCCACCAAATGCTAGCGTTCTTCTGCGCCGAGCGGCGGGAGCGACCGGGTCCTGACGTTTGCGAAATTCTGAGCCGCGGCGGCTCTTGCCCCACCTCCTTCCTGTGGCCATGCGTTTCATCGCCCCCTTGGTTTTTCTCGGCGCCGGCGTCACGGTGGCGGCAGCGCTGGCGCTCGCTCCAGGGTGCGCGAAAGGTGGGTCCGACACCCCTGTCCTCGACGGAGGGGTTGCTGCCGCCGACGTGGATTGCGTTCCTCCGCCTCCCCCGGTGCTCGGGGTATCCGTCTTCGGCGACGCGTGTGACGGCGGCGCCCCCGTGGTCGACTGGTCGCCGATGCGTCGCATCTCGCGACTCGAGTACGACAACATGGTGCGCGACCTGGTCGGCGACGCCACGCTGCCCGCCACGAGTTTCGTCCCGGAGAGCCCGATGGCCACGGGCGTCAACATGCAGACGAACACCTACGGCGGGGTGAGCGAGACCATAGCCCAGCAGTACCTGCTTGCGGCCGAGGGTCTGGCCAAGAAGGCGGTCGCCGCCGGCGCCGACGGCGGAGCGAGCAACCTCGGCAACGTCTTCGCACTGAACGGCATCGCGCCTTGCGCGACTCAGGACGCCACTTGTGCTCAGCAGTTCATCAGCGTCTTCGCGACCCGCGCGTTCCGTGGCCACCTCGACGCCACCGAGTCGGCCGCCCTTCTCGGCATCTACAGCGCCATCGCCGACGGAGCGCCGCCGAACAACTTCGGATTCACCGTGGGGATCCAGGCCGTGATCACGGCGGTCCTCTCTTCCCCCTACTTCTTCTATGTCATCGAGACGGGGGACGGGACGGCGGCCCCCGGAGCTCCCATCCCTCTCTCTCAGTACGAGCTCGCCGCTCGTCTGGCCTTCTTCCTCTGGCGGACGGTCCCGGACGTCGGGCCGGGGTCGCTCATGGCCGCGGCGGCCGCGGGGACCCTCTCCACGCCCGCCCAGATTCAGGCGCAGGCCCTGCGGATGCTCGCGGACCCCAAGGCCTTCGACGCCGTCAACGACTACACGACGCAGTGGATGGAGCTCCAGGCCCCGCCGTCGGGCAAGGACACGGTGTTCACCAACTGGACGAACAGCCCCGCACCGGGGCTCGGCGTGGAGATGAAGGACGAGACGCTCACCAACGTCTCCCAGCTCGTCCTGGTCAGCAACGGCAACCTCACTGATCTACTCACCTCCCCGGCCTCGTACGTCAACGCCGACCTGGCCAAGTTCTACGGCGCGACCCTCGGTACCGGGACGGCGGCGACGGTCACGGATCCCGCTCTCACCGGAGGCGGGCAGACCCAGTTCATCCAGACCACGCTCCCCAACCGCGCAGGGCTCCTGACCAACGGCAGCACCCTGGCCATCCAGTCGCACGCTCTCCTGCCGTCGTCGGTTCTTCGCGGAAAGCTGATTCGTGAAGACGTCCTCTGCGACCCGATCCAGCCTCCGCCTCCGATCGTCCCCGCCGTGGCCTCCACGGTCCCGGATGGCGGGACGACGCGATCGCTCTTCCAGGCGCATGCGCAGATTGGCGGGACGACCGGGAGCGGCGTCTTCTGCTACGGGTGCCACCAGTACATGGATTGGCTCGGCTTCGGCATGGGGCACTACGACGCCACCGGCGCGTACCAGGCAGCCGACCAGAACGGGCAGCCGACCGGGCCGACCCTCGACGTGACCGGCCAGATCTTCCCGCCGCAACCGGGCGAGCTCGCCGCGACGTTCAACGGAGCGACGGATCCGACCACGGGCATGGTCGCAGAGCTCGCCGGGTCGACGCAGGTCCAGGAGTGTTTTGCCCTGCAGGAGTTCCGATACGCGCTCGGTCGCATCGAGACGGCGAGCGACTCGTGCTCGCTCCAGCAGTTCTACGGGGCCTTCAGTGCGGGTGGCCTGAACATCCAGCAGCTCATTCTCGGCATCGTGGGGTCCGATGCCTTCCGCTACCGTTCGGCCGACGTCGCGGGCGCTGCATGCAGCGCTGCCACCGCTGGGAGTTCATGCCAATGAGTCGCTACCTTGCAGACCGTCGTCGCTTCCTCAAGCTCGTCGGAGCGACTGCGCTGACCTATCCGTTCCTGCGCGGCCTTCCGAGCTACGCCGGCGGAGCCCCCAGCGCGGAGCCGATGTACCTGGTGCTCCTCTACACCTCGTGCGGCGTGGTTCGGCCCTTGTGGGGCGCGTACGGGCCGCCCGCGACCGGCGCGTCGGCCGTGGTGACGCCCCTCAGCTCCAGCGCGGGCGACGGTGGCGTTGGGTCGTTCCGGCCGACGCTGTCCGCATTCCAGCGAGCTGGGGCGATGAACGCGGACCTGACCGACCAGATCATCGTGCTGGACGGCCTCAACAACGCCGCCGCCAACTG
>Ga0302324_100007154_pt1 | contig 23827 bp, 30 predicted proteins | sample Palsa_T0_1_FD_201949 | JGI IMG/M metagenome (GOLD analysis project Ga0302324, IMG submission 201949) | Peat permafrost microbial communities from Stordalen Mire near Abisko, Sweden - Palsa_T0_1 | ecosystem: Environmental > Terrestrial > Soil > Palsa > Peat permafrost | place: Sweden: Abisko... | reverse complement strand
CACGCGAATCCCGAGGGCGGTGTGGCGCTGCCAGGTGCGGGCCACGTCGCGCACGGACGCGTCACTCCCCTCATTCGCCCGCGCCCACGCCAGAGCCGGCGGTTCCGCCGACAACAGGGTGCGGAGGCGTGCCGGGCCCATGGCCGGCATCGACGCCAGGGCCACGGCGAACGCCTCCGGGGGGAGGTCCGGTAGGGCGCCCGTGCTCACGCCACCACCACGGCGCGGCCGGCCCGCAACGACAGGGCTTCGGAGGTATGGGCGAAGGACACGACATCGGCGCCGGCAAGCGTCGCCACCGTTTGTGCCACACGCGTGACCTTGTGCAGCCCGCGAGCGCTCAAACCGCCAGCACGCAGTTTGGACGCGAGCAGCGCACCGGCGTCCGGGGCCAGTGGCAGCTCGCTGGCGCGTTGGCATCCGGCCAGCCGGGCGTCAGCGACGCGGCGGGCCACGGTCGCGGAGTTTTCCCCCAGCGTTGCGGCGAGTAGCTCGTCAGGGTTCGGGCGACTGAGCGGGACAACCAGATCGAAGCGGTCCAGCAGCGGGGCCGAGATGCGGCGCCTGTACCGGGCGCGGGCGGATGTACTGCACGTGCACGCACCCTGGTAGACGCCTTCCCCACAAGGGCACGGGTTCATAGCGGCGACAAGGAGGAATGCCGCGGGAAAGGTCACGGTCCCGCCGGCGCGGCTCACCCGGATGAGCCCCTCCTCGAGCGGCTGGCGCAGCGCCTCCAATGCGGCCACCGGGAATTCGCCGAGCTCGTCGAGGAACAGGACACCGTTGGTGGCCAGGCTCACCTCACCCGGCCGGAGCGACCAACTACCGCCCCCCACCAGGGACACGATGGAGGACTGGTGGTGCGGGGCGCGAAAGGGCGGGCGCTCCAGCAACTCGCCGTCGGGCACGGAGCAGCCCGCGGCCGAGTGGATGCGGGCCACCGTCAGCGCCTCGGCGTGCGTCAGCGTCGGAAGCAGGCCCACCAGGCGCTCGGCCAGCATCGTCTTGCCCGAGCCGGGCGGCCCGATCATCAAGAGGTGGTGAGGCCCGGCCGCAGCGACTTCGACGGCGCGGCGGCCGAGCGCCTGGCCCTGCACATCCGCCAGATCCGGTGGGAGCGGGGCGGGCGCTTTCTGCGCCAGCGCGGGGACCGCGGGCCAGTCGGCCCGGCCCCGGAGGACGGCCACGAGATCGCCCAAAGTGGCCGCACCTCGCACCTCGGTCCCGCGCACCAGTGCCGCCTCGCGAACGTCACAGAGGGGCACGACCAGGCCGCGCGGCGCAGCGGTGTCGGCCAGAGCGATCATGCCAGGGACATGACGCAGCGAACCGTTCAGCCCGAGCTCCCCGCAAAAGGAGAGGCCTTCGGTGCAGCCCGGACTCAGCTCGCCTGCAGCAAGAAGCAGCCCGACCGCGATCGGCAAGTCGAGGCCGGCGCCACCCTTGCGCACTCCCGAAGGCGCGAGGTTGACCGTGAGACGACGCAGCGGCCACGGCAGCCCGCTCGAAAGGATGGCGGCACGCACCCTGTCCCGCGACTCGCGCACCGCGGCGTCGGGCAGCCCCACGATGGTGAACCCGGGCAGGCCGCTGGACACGTGGACCTCGACCGAGACCGCGCGTGCGGTGGCGCCGGTGAGGGTCGCAGACGCGATAACGGCGTGTTGCACAGCGGTGAACGGTCGCGTCCATCAGGTCCCGATGCCCGACATGTTTCAGACATCAGAGCAGCAACGAGGCGAAAGGAGGTTGCCCCCGCCCCGCACTTCGAGGACGCTCCGCGCGAAAGTGCCGAACGGGGTATTGGGACACTCTGACCTGCGCCGAACGCCGATTCGTGAGTCCCTGCCGGGCAGTGAGAGAGTTGCCTCTCGGTGCGCTCGCGAACCGGCGACGGGCGTCGCTAGCGTTTCACACCGATCACACCGAGGAGGAACCGCATGGCCGATTCTGACCACCGAAGCGCGTTGTTGGATTCTTACGAGAACGCTGCGGTGATCGTGTCAGGAATAGTTGCTGACGAGCTCGGCCACCCAACACCGTGTCCCAAGTACGACGTGGCCGGACTGATCGACCACCTCGTCGAAGCGGGCTACCGGGCGGCCGCTCTCGGCCGCGGACAGGCACCCCCGCCCGGAGACGAGTCCGCCCACGTGGAGCTCTCCGACGCGCCCGGTCAGCTACGTAGCGCCGCAGAACAGGCGGCACAAGCATGGAGCGACAATTCCGGCTTGTCCTCGATGTACACAATGCCATGGGGCGAGGAGCGCACGGGGGCCTACCTGGTGGACATGTATCTGGCAGAGCTGGCCGCACACGCCTGGGACTTGGCCAGGGCCACCGGACAGATCGACAAGTTGGATCCTTTCCTCGCCTTGCCGGCGCTCGAGGGGGCACGGACCACGATCAAACCTCAGTACCGCAACCTGGTCGAGCCTGGATCACCCTTCGGGGCGGAGGTCTACCCGGCTCCCGGTGCTGACGACTGGGAACGCCTCGCTGCCTTCATGGGACGCGACCCACGGACAATGCTCGGCGACTGCGACTGAAAGTGACCCCGAGCGCCGGGTCAGGGCGTCAGGGTTCCGGATCGAAGCGAGGAGTCCGGTTGTTCGCCCATTGGACGGTGATGCCGTCTCGACGCATCATCGCCATGAACCCCGATATTGAGATGAAGATCGCGATCGCGGTGAGCCCATAGGTGACCACCGAACGCTCGAGCACGAACGAGCGCAGTGATGAGGACACGAGCAACCAGAAGACGAGCCCTGCGTTCAGCATCAGGACCGTCGCCCAGAGGACGGAAATCCGGATGAAGAATCGACGAACGAGGGGACGCTTCATGATCGCTGGGTCCATTGGGCAAAAATCGTGGGCGAAACGTTGCGTGAACGGCCGGCCGACCAGGGCGGAAACAAGAAGGGCAACGGAGATTGCGACGGTACCCGCCGTCGGTTGCGCAAAGTAGAGGAATGCGCTTCCGGTGACGAAGGCAACGACCGTCCTCAAGGTAAGGAGGACCGTTCCGAACAGCAACAACATCGAGACCCGTTCACGCCTCAGCAGTCGCCGACCCAATGCAACATATGACCAGGTAAGAGCTGCGATCAATGCTCCCCGGAAACCCGCGAGAACGAGCAGCAGGTAGAACACGATCAGAGGGCCGAGGACTCCCTCGAGCACGACAGGAAGTGCGTGGCGGAGAGCCCTGCGAGGCGGAGGCATCAGAAGCACTGAACCTTGTTGCCCGTCGGGGTTGGATGTCGGATGCAATCGAAGCATGTGCCACGGCTCGACGGTCCCGCCAGTGGATCTGGTTGCCACAGTGCTGCCGGCCTTGCCACCGTAAGCGGCGGCGCTTTGACCCGAATTGAGGTGCCCAATCCTACACCGACTGGTACGTGACACTAATCACTGCACTATCCGCATCCGCCGGGCTTGGCGCTGCCGACCGGCTGCATATGTCAGAGCGCAGGGCTTATCTCCGATGGGCCGATGCCACCAATTCGCGTAATGGAGTACCGCACGATGAAGCCAGGCTCCGACTGTTCAGGAACGGGGACTTCAGCATCTCTCATCCAAGGAACGAAAGGGCTCGGATCGTTCGACCTGCACCCGTCCGCCGGGCCGGGGTCGTAGCCGATCAGACCCACGAGTCCCGCCACGCCCGGCTCCTCCTCTGCCGCGAGCATCCGTCCGGTCAACCGGAAATGACATGATTGGCGGAAATGCAATCGGCAGTGCGCTCACGGGAGGACAATCGTGGCTGATCCCAACGACCTTTCTTCGCTTTCGCAGGCGGATCAGGACGCTATTGGCGCCACGCTGATCTCGCTCCTGACCGGGTTCCGAGAGAGGGACGCCGAGAAGCTCGTCGGCATCTACACATCCGACGCCGACTGGGTCAATGCATTCGGGTCAGTAAAGAAGGGTGGGGATCAGATTGTCGAGTACCTCCGCGGGCTGTTCTCCGACGACAACTTCAACGCAGGAACCGTGAAGGCTCCGCCCGAAACCTCAATGAAAGTGCTCACACCAGAGGTCGTCCTGGTGTCGGCGCACTTGCAGGTGGAAGGACAGAAGTTGGTAGGCGGTGGCGAGATCGAGGTGCGGGACAACCACTCACTCCGGGTTTTGCACCGTCAGACCGACGGGTCCTGGCTCATCGCCTCCGAGATGTACAACGACGCCAACCGGGAACAGACGTATTCGGGGAACTCCTAACGAGGAGCAGGCGTACCCAGCACGCTGGGACAACGTCACGCTTGACTATGAAGGATCGCGAGTTCCGAGGACACCGCGAGCCGCCTCTAAAGGGCGGGCGTAAAGAACTCCAAAGCAATGTTGTCCGGATTACGGCAAGAGAGCGCGGAGCCGTAGCCCGCATCGACGATCCCACCATGGCCGATATCCAGCTCTGAGAGCCGGAATTCCCACGCCCCAAGCTCATCCCGGTCCCTACAGGCGAATGCCAGATGGTCCAGGCCAATTCGACGCTCGTCGAACGGGAGGGTGTCGGGCCGGTCAGGGAATTCATGAAGCCCGATGAGCGTCTGATTTTCGACGAGCCAGACGGCGCGTCGAAACGGACCGGGGCCTTCGTCTCGGTGAAACTCCACTTCGAAGAGTCCCTCGTACCAGTGGACGCTTCGGTCGAGATCACTGACTGTCAGAGTCACGTGTGCAATGGTCGGCAGCTCGGGCACGAAAGCCTCCTTTTGAAGGTACGAACATCATTGCCGGAGGCGCGGATTATCAAGACCATCCGGTGAGCGTCTGCGTGCTCGTCACGCAGAACTCATTACCTTCGGGGTCAGCCAGTACGGTCCATCTGTCCGGGTTTTGGAGTGAGTCGGGGTCATCGCGAACCTCGACGACTCGGGCCCCGGCTTCGACCAATCGCTCGACCTCGGGCTCCATCGGACCCTCGGTAAGCAGGTCGAGGTGAAGTCTGTTCTTCACCACTTTTGGCTCAGGCACTTTCATGAAGTACAGCGATGGTGTGCCAGCGATGCCTTCGCCCACCTGGAACTCGTCGGTATTCCGCTCTGAGAGCTGAAAGGAAAGTACTTTCGCCCACCATTCGGCTTGTCGACGCGGTTCCTGGCAATCCACGATGATGGCGAACACAGATAAGGACACGTCCACGCCTCCTCACTAGAGCGAAAACTCTGCGGCAGAGTATTCCAGCACGCCGGATCTCCGCCTCATCCTGCGGGGATAGCTGTCAGACCTCGTCCGGACTGAGATCACGAACAAGTCCGTCCCACGACCACTTTGGGATGCGGAGCCCCTCCGGCACTTCTTCTTCGGATCGGTGGTAGCGCGACATCGTGGTCGTGGTTGCCCACTCGAAGTAGTTGTGAAGGACCTGCCTCAGCCGATCGTGACCGTCGAGCCCGGCGTCCACCAAAGCCTCGTCGAAGCAGGCGACCGCTCGTCGATCCATTTCCTCGTGTGGACCGTTTCCGCTGTGCATACGCACAACGGTGCTTTCGTTCCCGAAGCAATCCGAATACCGCGTCGGACCTCCGAGCGCCTCCGCCCAATATGCAGCCAGTCGCTCGGTGTGCTCTGAATGAAATCCGTGGCTGAATGCATGGCTCACGATCTCGTCGGCCATCACTCTGGTGTGCCATGCCCTCGCCAAATTCAGGACAGTCTCTTCTCCACCCATGTCCTCGTACACCGTCGGCATACTCGGAAATCGTATCCATGGACGCAGATGTCCCAGTACCCCGGGACCTTGACTAATGGGGGTCTAGATGCTCACCACATGACTTCAATTGTCGATGCAATCCGGATTCCCTGCAGCCTGCCCGCCACGGCCGCTGGATCTCGTCGGTCTGGATCGTACGGATTTGGCCCAATGGCCCGAACACTTTCTTCATCCGGTGACAAGAGGCACACGCTGGCATCTTCTTGCATCACTGCCACATCCTCCTCGACCCCAGGGATTGAGCCGTAGCCGGTAGGCATCGGAGCGAGGACGATCACCCGCTGGTAACCGTCCGCAAGCCGAGCATTGGTTGATGAGACCATCCCGCCGTCGATCCAAGATCGGCCATCGATGCGGACGAGGGGCCAAACGCCAGGAACCGCCCCGCTCGCGGCCACCGCATCGACTAGTGAGACTCCCGAAGTGTGGTCGAAAATGTGAAGCACCCCGGTGTCGGCATCGACTGCAGTCACTCTCAAGGTGGCTGGCCACTCGGTCGTCACCAGCCGGCCTTCGACGACGCGACGTCGAGCTTGGATCGAGACGGGTTCAGGGTTCGCTTTGGCAATCTCGCCAAATGCAGCGCCGACCCTCGTGGCGTCGCCGGCTCCAAAAGCATTGAACCAGGCGGCAATCGTCTCTTGCGACGCAGCGACGGCGATCTCGTCGGATTGGGGCTCGGATTGGGCTGCCGCCAAAATCTCGAGGTCGTATGCGCTTGCGACCGCCACTCCGACGAACGCTCCCGCCGATGTGCCAATCACGACATTCGCCTTTGTGAGATCGATGCCTGACGCTGTCAAGCCGGCGAGCACACCGATCTCCCAGGCAATCCCCGTCACGCCACCGCCACCCAATACCAGTGCTCGGCTCGATATTGGCTGTCCCTGTTCCGTCATTGAGATCACTCCTGATTGCCGTTCGCACCGCCTGCCACGTGAACCCTATGGGTCCATCCAATCCGTCTGGCTATAAGAGGGCTGCCTGCCGGCCCTGCAATAAGCAGTGAACCCTCCCTGGGGTGCTTCTTCGCAATTTCGGCTTTGAAGGGCCGAGCTGTTGGTGCCCCAGTTCATTGCCGGGACCGGTGTCAGGCGCCGCTGACCGCAGCTCCCAGGTCTACCCCAGCCGAATCGCGGTGATTAGGACGGTCTCGAACTTCATGACGAACGATCCGCCCTGATCGTCGATGGACGAGCCGATGGCTTCGAACAGGCGGTCGCGGACCGCTGGTTCGAGGGCGGCGTGGTCGCTCCGTGAGACAAGTTGGTCCAGCCACTCATCCCGCTGGTAGACCCGCGTCCACGGGAACCACTTCTCTGTCGGCGCACCGAAGTCAGGCTCCGCTGAGACGGCGTCGATCTCCGAACCGAGGCCGGTCTTAAAGTCGGATTGCCGATCGGCCGCGTACCCTCTGAACAAACGGTGCCCGCCGAGCGGCACGACACTCGCGTACACCTCGTCGAGAGCATCGGCCAGATCATCAGGCTGACACCCGGCGTTCCAGATCAGACAAAGGCTGCCGCCCGGTCGCAGCACAGAGGCCGCCTTCGCGGTGGCGACAGGCAGGTCGAGCCAGTGCCAGGCCTGCGCCGAAGTCACCCGGTCGAAGGTGCGACCAGCATCGTCCCAGCCTTCGAATGCAGCAATCTCTACTTCGACCCCATGGCCGCGGGCGATCTCGGCCATTCGTGGAGCCAGTTCCACCCCCAGCACTTTCGCACCGCGCTCGGCCATCTGTCGTGAAGCGATCCCGGTGCCACAACCCACGTCGAGCACGTCCACGCCCGCAGGCACCGGACCGAGCAGCACATCGATAACCGCATCGGGATAGGTCGGCCGGAACAGGTCATCGGCCTCTGTTTGCTGGTCGAACAACCTTGAACGTTCCTGGGCCAGAGGTCGCGCTGCCCGACGGTCGCGTTCCTTGCTGGCATCCACAAACGCCAGCCTGCACCACCCCGTCGGCCGGGGTGATCCGGGGTGATCCGGGGTCATCGCGTGGTCCAGCGCAACTCGCTGTCTTTCGCCGGCCGCGGCCCGCGGCGAGCGTGCCCGTGGTCGGCCTGCTGCCCTGCTCTCGATCCGTACCGAGATCTTGTCAGCGTCATCCTTGTGCGCTAACATGCAACCAGATGGTTGTAGATCAGGCATCCGACGCCGACATCGACCGCATCTTTCACGCCCTTGCCGACGGCACTCGGCGCGACATCCTCACCCTCGCCGTCGAGGGCAGGTACAGCGTGTCGGCGTTGGCGAATCGCTACCCGATGAGCTTTGCCGCCGTACAAAAGCACGTTGCCGTGCTCGAAGGTGCTGGGCTCATCACGAAGGAGCGGCGGGGGCGCGAGCGGCTCGTGCACACCGACGTCGACACCGTCCAGCGGGCCCGAGTGCTCCTGGACGGCATCGAGGAGCTGTGGCGGGCGCGGGTGGACCGGATCGACGAGCTCTTGGCAACCGAAAAACGAACCAATGGAGGCAAGCGATGAGCGTCACCAGCGTCGAGAAGGACCCCGAATCCCTGACCACGACGGTCACGGCGCACCTCGATGCCACCGTCGAACGGGCATGGCAGCTGTGGGCTGACCCCCGCCAGTTCGAGCAGTGGTGGGGGCCCCCCGGCTATTCGGCGACCGTGGTCGACCACGACCTGCGGCCCGGCGGGCGGATCACCTTCTTCATGGCCGGGACCGAGGGCGAGCGCCACGACGGCACGTGGGAGGTCATCGCCGCCGACCCGCCCCGCCACCTGGAGCTGCGCGACGCCGATATCGGCGACGACGGCATCCCGAACGATGGGAACTCCATGACGGCCATGATCATCACCATCGACGAGTGCGACGGCGGAGGCGCGGTGATGGCGATCCGCACCCACTTCGATTCGGAGGCGGGAATGGAGGAGCATCTCGCCATGGGATTCGAAGAAGGCATGCGCATTGTCTTCTCGCAAATCCAAGCGGTCCTCGCCGGCACGCCTGCGTGAAGCGCTGACATGGCGACGGTCGCTGGACGAACTCGCCACGTCGTATGACACCGCCGGCGATCGGCACGCCTGCGGCCAAGATTACTTCCATGGATGTTTGCCGGGTGGCCCACTACGCCGGGGACAGTGGCACAGCTCTTTGTCGGTCACGTCCGAAGAACCTGGCAGCAACTGGCCGACGGGCGGATGGATGGATCCCCGGGCACCTTGCCGACTGGCGCAGCAACCAGGTTGCCGAGTCACGGCCTATCGTCGACGAAGCGGCTGCCGCGGCTGGAAGAGATCCGGCTGATGTCGACACCATCTACAACGTGTCCGGGCGCATTGAACGGGATCCGTTGTCAGAAACCCGCGACGACGAGGGCCGTTGGATCGGCGGCGGCGTGACACAGTGGGTAGAGGAGTTGACGTTCGCTGTGCTCGAACGCGGCGCAGACGCTTTCATCTACCTGGTCCCTCCCGGCGAAAGCATTGAGGACAAGACGGTGAATCTCTGGGCCCACGAAGTTGCGCCAGCTGTCCGCGACGCTCTCGCCAAGCGCTGACGTCCCCAGGAGAGAGATGACCCCGTGCTCAGAAATGTGCCACGCGGGTTGGTTTGATGCACTCAGCGCGAGACGGAGAAGAACTCTGTTAGCGACGCCTCAGCCAGGAGTCCGCGAGTGCGGGCGAGGATGCGAGGTAGTTGTCGTCGGGATTGAGTTCTGATCCCGGGGGGACGATCTCGTCGATGCGATCAAGCAATTCATCGCTCAGAACGACGGCGGCCCCGGCGAGGAGGTCGTCTAGCTGTTCGGGTGTCCGCGGCCCGATAATGACAGAGGTGACCGCCGGGTGGGCTCTGACAAAGGCAGTAGCCATGTGGGTCAGGGGCAGTCCGGCCTCGGCAGAGAGCTTTTTCAACGCGTCGACCGCCTCCAATTTGGCTCGATTGGCCGAGATGTTCAGGTCGAATGCCTGAGGCGCGGTGGCGGTCCGATGACCACGAGTGGGATCGGCCCTTCCCGACAGCCATCCGCTATTCAGCGGACCATAAGACAGCACGCCCATCCCGTGACGCTGTGCGGCCGGAAGGACACTGCCTTCAACGGTCCTGGTAAGGATCGAGTAGCGGGGCTGCTCCGTCCGGAATCGATGATGACCGCGCCTCTCGGCTACCCATTGCGCCTCCACCATGAGGTCGGCCGGGAAGGTGGACGAGCCGATGGCACGTACCTTTCCGGCCCGGATCACATCAGATAGGGCACCAAGCGTTTCGTCGAGGTCCGTGCTGTAGTCGGGTCGATGTAGCTGGTAGAGGTCGATGTAGTCCGTGCCAAGGCGCCGAAGGCTCGCTTCGAGTGCACGGGTGATCCAGCGCGGTGACGCGCCCCGCCGATTTGGGTCCTCCCCGACCGGAAGTCCGAACTTGGTGGCGAGCACGACCTCGTCGCGCCGTCCAACTAGCGCCTTTCCGACAATTTCTTCCGACTCCCCGCGAGAGTAGACGTCGGCGGTGTCTACGAAGTTGATACCGGCGTCGAGGGCCGTGTGGATGATACGAATCGACTCGTCATGGTCGGGATTGCCCATGGCCCCCAACATCATCGTCCCGAGCGCAAGCCCGCTCACCGAAATGCCCGTGCCACCGAGAACTCTGCGCTCCATTGACTCTCCTTGATCAGCCACCGACCTCTGTTTTAGCTCCCAGGGCTCGCGGTACGACCATGTGGGCACAGGATTGAACACCACGAGCGAGCCTGGTTCTGACGAGCCGGCGCGCCTGGCTTCCGAGTAGCTCCTTCGTCCGAAGCGAACCCCATTGTCCCCGTGAAGGTTGGCTCCATCTGGTTCGGGGTGCCCCCGAACCCCGAGATAGTGGGATATTTCCGGACAATCCATTGCCCGTGACGGAAGAGCCGGGATCCGGCAATATGGTCCCGTGCGCGCCCCAGCGCTAGAGGAGGAGCAGCAATGAGCACAATTGGCTTTCTGGAGCTTCCTCCGGTTACCCCGGAGGCGCAAGCACTCTTTGACGAGGACATTGCCGAGGATGGCTACGTGATGAACGTGTCGAAGTTGTGGTGCTATAACGCGGCGCTGCTGACGAATCTCTTCGAATTAATGGGTCAATCGATCGCCGATCACAACCTGAGCTTCCGCCAGCGGGGCATCCTCGTCGCCGCCTGCGCATCGACCCTGGGTGATTCCTACTGTTCCCTTGCGTGGGGGTCCAAGTTGGCAGGCGTCTCTGATCCTGAGTTTGCGGCGGCCGTTATCCGTGGGAGCGACGAGTCCCTGAGTGACGAAGAGCGTGCGTTGGCGTCTTGGGCACGCAAGGTCGCGAGCGATCCCAACCACACCACAGCTCATGACATCGGAAGCCTCCGTTCTGCTGGATTCAATGACTCCCAGATCTTCTCCGTTACAGCCTTCGTAGCCTTGCGGCTTGCGTTCTCCACTGTGAATGATGCCCTTGGCGTCGGTCCTGACCAAGCTCTTCAGGCGGCTGCTCCGAAGGCAGTCGTGGATGCAATCGAATTTGGACGCTCCACTCAGACCTGAATGATCTTGGGTACACCAGTTCGCCGCATGTGAGCGGGCGTCCTCGTTACGGCGTGAGCATGGGTTCTAGAATCAGCCTCAAGCCGTCACCAGTCGATGCCCGTCGAGACGCAGAACTCGTTCTGTTCTGGCTCACACATTCTGACCCACCGAATTCCTCCAAGGTTCTGTAGGCCTTCATCGATCCGATGCGCTCCGAGGTTCTGCGATCCCTTCTTTCGGAACGAGTACAGCCAACTTCGCATCCTTGTAGTAGAGAACGAGTTCCACTCTTGCCACGGGTGCCCCAGCTCGCCGGGATTGGATCAGCTCTGTGCGGCACCAAGAGGCAGCCGATTCATGGTGCGGTCGGTGAGAAACTGCACCGATAAAGCTCGGTGAGTTGGCCGGTGCCCATCCGCGACTACGAACCAGGGTCGGCATAGCGTTTGAGCATGGATGTCACCGGCTTGAACGACAGAGCTCTTGTGGAGCGGTACGACGCATTGCGCGCGGACCTCGACCGTACCCGCGAGACGGATAAGCGCCTGGCGCTGCATCGGGAACTTGGGAACCTCGCAGCCGAACGCCAACGTAGACATCCACTGACGATCACTCCGCTTCGTTCCTAACTGCCCCGCGCGGTGGCGGACATGCCTGCGGCTCTCCGAACGTGTTATCGCCTAACTCGTGGCGCGTGAATCCCACCTCATTGCAGCTGGTTATTCAGGCTCTGGGCGTGACGGGACTGACGTTGTAGCGCAGTTCCCCGGTCGACTCGTCGATGTCGTAATACTCGATGCCCGCCTCCACCTGCGGGTCGTCCGCGTCGAAAGCGACCGCAATCTTATTCGCGGCATTGCGGACGATATCGAGGATCAGCTCGGTTGCGGCGGCAGCGCCCAGAGCTTCCACGACGCGCTCGCCGAGTCCGGGTGGCCAGTGGATCGGCTGCCACACGAAGACATCTACGACCTGGAGGGCCAGGGCCTGCGCGTCGGAGATACCGCTCGGATCTCTGTCATCGAACAGATCACTCCGACCTGCCAGATCGATGGCACTCACGCTCCTGCGGGACTGGCAGAGCCGGCAGTCATGGGCTCTCGCACCGCGGAGCCTGACCAGTTCGGAGGTCACCGGATCGAGGGCTGACAGTTTGGCAACCTCGAGAAGGAATCGTCCGTGGGCCACCCAGGGATCGGTCTCACCAGTAGTCGGGATCGGACGCCATTCTTCGCAGAAGATCGCGCGCCAGGCGGCACCGGAGCGAATCATCATGTCCTCGGTCCATAAAGCTAGGACGAACGCTGGGGCAAGGGCACCGAGTTCGGCCAGCCCGGCTGCTCGAACGTCCGGGGTCATCGACGCCACATCGACGACCATCTGTTCGGCGAAGGCCGTCGCGTCAGATCTCGGCACGGCAGGAGCAGCCGGGTCGACACTGACCCGAGCGATGGCACGGGCCCGCTCCATCAGGTCGGTCGGCGTGGTCGAGGCCACTGCCGCGATCAATTCGTCCCATGCCGTGAAGGCTGCCGGCACTCGATCTCGGGCGATCACAATTCGACCCTATTGGTCATCTGACGACAAGGGACTATCCGCCGATACCACTAGGCGTCGTAGGTTTCGTCATGCGTCCTCCACCGCACAATGCTCACTCAGCTCAAGCACTGATTTTATGCGAGGACGAGCGCTAATGCCCGTCTGAGCCTGTCCGCCCCTTCTTGCCTTCGGAGGCGCTACTGGGTCTCAGGAGCGTTGTACGGCGTCCCAGCGAGGAAGGAAGTCCACGAGCCGGAATCACCTTCGACTCGGCATCCGGCTTCTTCTGCGTCAAGGCGACGAAACAGTGCAAGAAACAGACCGGTCGCTGATCCCTCCAGCTTTGCGCCGGTCGAAGAGTCGATCGAGACCCGACTCAACCGAAGCTCGTTGCCCCGTCGGAGCAGTGTCCAGCTCGCATCCAGGTCGCTTGCGATCAAGCTGACATGGCGGCCGCTCTCGATCGGCAGATCTTCCTGTCGCGGCCTCTCAGCAAGCCGACCCAGCCACTCGTCGATGCCGTCAGCGGCAATCTCTGGGGCGAGTTCGTACGGCTCTGCGACAGCCAAAGCAGCATCGGCCCGGTGGACGGTCGTCTCGTGTAGGAGGCGGCGAATCCACCACTGCGCCGGGCGTGGGCCAGAGAACGTGGCGACGATCACCTCGGGTCCGCCCACATGCGACACGGCATCAAGGAGCACCTCGGGGCAGGCATGGAGCCATGCCTGAGCGCCAGCAGAGTCATCGGGCGGTCTCCCGTCTGGCACGGAGCGCGGGTCAAGGGTCACATCGGCTCCGGTAGTCATGATCTGAGCTGCCCAACGGTGAGCACGACCGACGTGGCGGACGAGATGTCGAAGGGTCCAGCCCGGGCAGGTGGGAATTGGGGTGTCGGAGTCGGCCGAGAGCACCACCTGAGCGAACAAGCGATTCTGGTCGATCAAAGCGGCCGAATAGTCCACATCGTCCATTTTTCGAATAGTAGTGATCTTGTCCCCCTACACCGGCGCGCACGACGGGTATCTCAGAGAGCAGCCTTCTCGATCGGAAGCAGGACCTCCCGCACGCGATCGTCGCCCTTCCGAACATATGAGAGGTTCTCGGCTCATCGGACCAGGTCAAGTCGGCTTGATCGTTCAGCTGGGTCGCTACCATTTCAACCGTGTTCTCTTCTGGACTGACAAGGTTGACGAAGCCTTTGAGTTATCTTCTGAGTTCGGGCGTTGCCGGGGTCCAACCACCACACGACACCAGGAACAACAATCGCAATGCACTCCCGCGCGATCCCGACGGGAATCTCGTTGAAATCGTGACGAAGAGTTTGTGACGCAGAGCCGCTGATCCCATTGCGCGAATAGCCCGCACGCCGGAACGGGGTGCCACCGTGCCGCACTTTCCGGCTAGCCGGTTCTCATGCGATCCTGACGTCCCCTGCCCACCCGACGAACGAGGAACTGCCCAGATGGACCAGATCACAGAACGAGAGCTCCAAGGGCTCCTTGACCGGGATCGCATCATCGCGCTGATGAACCGCTACTTCGCCACGATCGACGACTCGGATGGCCTCGACGCCGAGTGGGCGCGCTCGATCTTCAGCGAAGATGTTCGCGTTGAGCACCGAGGTTTCACGTTCGAAGGCATCGAAGACCTGGCCGTCGGCAACCGCTTCGTCCGGGACGGTTGGGACCGCACCTTCCACGTCAGCACCAACGCTCAGGTCGAGCTTGACGGCGACAGGGCCCACCTCCGAGCTCAGCTCCTGGCCATCCACGTCCACCCCGGGTCGACCCCGCCCGAGCCCTACGTTATCGCCAACGTGTTCGAAGCCGACGTCCTCCGCACCCTCGATGGGTGGCGGTTCCAGACGCTGAACCTCCGACCGGTGTGGTCGAGCGGACAGTCCCACTTCGACATCGAGGCGAGCGAGCGATGACCGCCGGACCGCCCAAAGAGCTCAGAGATCTGATTGAGTCGGGCCCGCTGACCTACGTCTCAACCATCAACGCCGACGGGAGCCCCCAGGTGACCGCAATCTGGATCGGGGTCGACGGAGACGACCTCATCAGCACCCACATGCGGTACAACGCGAAGCTCCGGAACATGGAGCGCGACGCCCGCGTCGTACTGTCGTTCGCCCCGCCCCAGCGGCCCGGTGACTGGATGAGCCCGCACGCCATCGTCTACGCAACCGCCACCATCGGGCCCCTCGGCCTCACCGGGCCACTGCTGACACGACTCGCCAAGGCCTACGTCGGACCCGACGCCGAGTACCCGGACCAGTCTCAGACCGGGTACATCGTGCGGTACTCGATCGACCGGATCGGCGGCGTGGGCCCTTGGGCTGGGGGTGTCCACTGACGGTCGCCCTCCGATGCTTCGAGGAGACCCATGCTGTCCCCCACCGCAGGGACTGGGGTCCCGCTATGGGAGTGCTTCACGCGCCTCTTGGTCGAGGACCAGATCTGCCGCAGCAAGATTCTCTTCCAAATGTGCGAGCGACGAAGTTCCAGGGATGAGCAAGACGGTTGGCGCCTGGTCGAGCAACCAGGCAAGCGCAACTTGCGCCGGTGTTGCACCGAGTCGATCCGCCGTAGCCTTGACGGAGGCCGCGCTGAGAACTGGATTCTCGGGGTTGAAGGCGGAACCCAACGGAAAAAACGGGACAAAAGGAACTCCGTCCGCCCTGCACGCGTCGAAGATGCTCTGTCCTGAGGTATCAGCCAAGTTGTAGGAGTTCTGGACGCACGCGATGTCGATCAGGGACTGAGCGGTCCGATACTGGTCCAAATCGACGTTACTGAGCCCGATGGCCCCGATCAGGCCCTCTTGCCGCATGGATTCCATGGCCTCCAACTGCTCTGTGAAGAGGACGTCGGATTCGGGGTGACGACGCAGATTGACAACGGGGATCTGCTCCAAGTCGAGGGATGCAAGATTGGCCTCCACTCCGGTTCGGAGTTGATCAGGATGTTGCGCGCCGTGCCACTGGCCTCGATCGTCTCTTGCCGCCCCGACCTTCGACACGATCACCAAGTCGTCCGGATATGGAGAGAGCGCCTCCCGCAACAACTCATTGGCCACGTCGGGTCCGTAGAACTGTGCGGTATCGATGTGGTTCACCCCGGCATCGATCGCACGCCGGACCACACTCAGCGCAACCGAGCGGTCCCTCGGCGGACCGAAAACGCCCGGTCCGGGGAGTTGCATTGCACCAAAACCCAAACGGCGGACATATCGGCCACCTAGCGGGACAGATTCTTCAGACATAGGTCCGGTCTACCTGGATCGGTCAGCTGTCGCGGCAATGGATTCTGATCCACCCGGCGCCCGCGAGGACCGTGCAGCTCGCGACGCCTTACAAAGATGCAATTGCGAAGTGTGGGAACCGATCCTCTTGGACCCTCGCCTTGAGCGGCTTCAATCAGAAAGACCGGTGCGGATCATCCGCAGATGGCGGCATCGAGCACATTCTGGGTGGTCTCGTCACTTCGCACGAGGAACGGCCTCCGGCCGGCGCGAATGGCCCACTCATGGGCTGCTTTCCCATGAACGCCCCTGTAGCCCATGAGGTCGATCAGATAGCCCGACGGAGTCTGCGGGCACCTCTCCGAAAGGAACGTCTGCGAGACAGCCCCTCTGCACCCGGTGACCTGCCGAGCAGTCAACGGCTTGTCACCCGTGACGGCCTCGACACATCCTTCGATCTGCCTGTGGGTCGGAGTCGGACGAGACGTGGCCGAGGCCGGAAATCCCGCGAGCTCCGAAAGAGCGATCAGTCCGGAGATGGCGGCGGCGCAGAGGCTTGCCCGCTTTGCTCTCACGCTAACTGGTCTAGCTGTTCTGCCCCGCCCAGCGCCTCCCGGGGCGGGGTGGCGACGCGTGGCCGACCGCCGTGTCTCTTGATCCGCCGGGATATCGGCGCAAGACCGCGAGAGAGCGCACTCGTACCCAACCCGATCGTGGATCGATGTGGCTGCTCGGGATCATCTGCCACGGGTCCGGACTCGAGGAGAATTGGCCCGCTGTTGGCTTCCCCCCGCAGTGCCCGTAGGATTACGGGTATGCCGGGCAGGATGATATGGGTGCAGGGCCAGACGCCTCAGCTGGGGGCCGGTGCCGTGCGGACATGGCACCTGGAGGCGTTGCCCGGCGAGACGTTGTGCGGCCGGGCCACGCTGCCCATGAAGGCGGCGCCCGGGGCCCTGTGGAACCAGGTGCTCAACCCGTGCAGCGAGTGCCAGGCGAAGGCGAAGGTAGCCGAAGCCCAGGCGACGGCCGAAGCCCAGCACAACATCGCTTCTTGAGTCAGGCGCCTTGCGCCCAGCGACCCTTCCCCTCGTTACATTGGACGAGAAAGCTTCGGATTCTCACCGAGTTCGTCAGTGGATGCGGTCGTCCGGCGCCCTCTTCTCGGAGTGGGTCACGTCCACTTCGTTGTGTTCCACATCTGTGACATTTTGAGAATCGCCTGGTCGGGTACCCGTCAGAAAGCCACTGTGGCAGCAGCACCAGGACCTAGGCTCGGTGTATGGGGCAGGGAGACGTACCGACATCACGAGGCGGCCCCCTCCGTCGGCGCAGGGAGAAGCGTCAACTCGAACATCTGGCGGTGACATCGGAACGCGACGGGGCACCACGACCGCCGGCGGCAGCACACGTCAAGGTCATCGAGGATCGAGAGCCGCCCCCGGCGAAGGCGGCATCTGGCGAGAGCGAAGAGGTGGACCCGTCGGTCGACGGCGCTCCTCTACCACGTCCCGGCGGCTTTCACGTCCGGGCCGTTCCGATCGACCAGCCGGTGGGCGACTGAAGCACAAGGCGAGGCGGCCTTTCCCAGAGCGTCGCCGCCGAAAGCAGGCTTACGTCGGGATGACGGCGGTGCGGGCGTAGATGAGCGTGGTCAGACGCCCGCTCGAACGATCGGAGAGCTCCACCTGAATGGGTGCGTCGGGACCGTCTCCGAGCAGCGTGCACTCCGACTGCACGGGGCCGGCTCCGGTCTGGGCCAGATAGCGCAGATCGAGCTCGGTCACGACGGCATTCCGTTTGAAGCGGGCCGACGCCAGCTCCTCGGCAGCCGCTTCCGCGAAGAGCGCCACCATGGCGCCCTGGAGTGTCCCGGCGGGGTTCCGCAACTCCGGCGTCACCTGCATCTCGAGCGACCCGGCGACCGGGTCGAGCACAACGATGCCCGCTTCCTCCCTGAGGGGCCGGTCGAGGGTCCTCGACCCGTCGAACATCATGGAGATGCGTTCCGGTGATGCCGGGGGCTTCACCGGATCCGTGGCGCGGCGCTGCACGCGGGCGAACCCGATGGCACCGGTCGCCACCGCCGCTCCCGTGTCGCTCACCAGATCGACCTTGGCCGTGGCCGATCGGCGACCCCGCCGCAGAATCGTGCTCCGGGTGGAGAGAAAGGAGGGTGCACGGAGCGGGTGCATCCGCACCGACATGTCCGAGGTCAACATCCAGGCGTCCGGATCGTCGTCGAGGACGACACCCGCCACCACGTCGATCATGAAAGCGATGACGCTCGCCCGCAGCGCGCCGTGGTGCAGCAGCTGCGGCTGGGGGTGCAGTGCTAGACGGAATTCCCCGTCGGCGAGCTCGGCCACCACGCCCAGGCGGGCAGGGATGGAGAAGCTCTCATCGAGGAAGTCGGTCATCGGCGTTCCGGGCTCAGGCACGGCTGGGGACGCTACCGGCAGCCTCCCCGTCGCCACCAGTTGCCCGAGGCGCCGGTTCACGGGTGCCGATTGCTGGCAAGGTGGCGACCGTGGAGCCGATCGACACCGATGCCTTCGAAGCGCTGGTGGCCGATGCGCTCGAGGCGATACCCGACCAGTTGCGCGCCGAGATGGAGAACGTGGCGATCATCATCGACGACGAGAGCCCGCCGGGCCGTCTCTACGGCTTGTACGAGGGGGTCCCGCTGACCCAGCGCGGCACCTACGCCGGCGCGCGGCCCGACCGGATCACCCTCTTCCTGGCCACCATCTGCCGCTCCGCCCGCACGCCCGAGGAGTTGGCCCGCCGGGTGCGCGTCACCCTCCTGCACGAAGTGGGCCATCACTTCGGGCTCGGGGAAGCGCGTCTGCGCGAACTGGGCTGGGCCTGATGCGGCCGGGCCCGGTGGCTCCCACCGGAGGCGCGCCCCGCAGGGACTAATTGCCCTGCGGGGGCAGCTCCTTGTTCGGCGGCCGGGCCGGCGTCGCCGCCGCCGGCGTGGCACCGTTCGTCTTGACGCCGTCGCTCAGGTTCTCGTTGCGCAACGTCGACAGCAGCACCTCGGCCGCCCCCATGAGGCTCGTCGCCTCGTAGGGCACCACGATCTTGGCGTTGTCGGAGGAGGCGATGTCCTGCAGCGCCTTCAGCTGCAGGACGGCGAGGGTGTGGGGGTTGATAGTGGCAGTGTCGATAGAGGTGAGGCGGGACGCTTCGCCCTCGCCGCGCAACTCGAGTGCCTTCTTCTCTCCCTCCGCCTGCAACTCCAGCACCTTCATCTGTGCCTCGGCGCGCAGGATGGCCGACTGCTTGGCCCCCTCCGCCTCGAGGACGGCGGCCTGCTTGCGGCCCCCGGCGGAGTTGACGGCGGCCTGCTGCTCACCTTCCGACTTCAGAATGGCGGCGCGCTTGTGCTGCTCGGCCTCCTTTTGCTCGGACATCGCCTGCACCACGTTGAGCGGCGGGGTGATGTCGAGGATCTCAATGCGGTTCAGCCGCACCCCCCACTTGGCCGTGGCGTCGGCCATGTGGTCCTGCATGCGGCTGTTGATCGTCTCGCGCTCGGAGAGCGCCTGATCGAGCGAGAGCTCGCCGAAGACCGCCCGCAGGGCCGTACGCGAGAGTTGGTCGACGGCGAGCTGGTAGTCGTTGATCTCGAACAGCGCCGACTTGACGTCGATCACCTGGCAGAAGATGGTCGCGCTCACCTGCAGGGAAACATTGTCCTTGGTGATCACCGCTTGCTGGTCCCCTGTCATCGGGAACTCGCGCACGTCCACCTTCTCCATCTTGTCGACGAACGGGAGCAGAATCCGCATGCCCGGCTGATCGACCGACTTGAACTCACCCAGGCGCTTGACGACGCCGACACTCCCCTGCTGCACGATCTTGACGAAGCGGGACAGGCAGACGGTCACGACACCGACTGCAGCCAACGCTGCCACGACAACGATCCCGATCACTTCACCGGCCGATGCGAACATGCGGCACCTCTCTTCTAACTGTCGGCGGCGTAGACGACGAGCAACCCGCGCTCGACGTCGGCGACGACCACATCGGTCCCGACGGGGATCGTGGCCTCGGGGTCGAGTGGGATTGCCAACCACTCCTCCCCCCTGGCCCGGATCCTGCCCGGGTGATGTGCGCCCTCGATTGCCTTGGTCACCAACGCCATGTCGCCGACCATGCCTTGAACGCCATTCAGCACAATTCGCAGTCTATTAGCGACCGATGAAGAGAGGCTCCCGCTTCTGGGCGAAGGCGGCCATGGCCTCCTGTGTGTCCTGGGTCGAGAAATTGAGGGCCTGGCAGCGAGCCTCGTCCTCCACCGCCTGCTCCATGGAGGCCATGGACGAGGCGTGCAGCAGGGTCTTGGTCATCGACAGCGCGAGGGGTGGCCCGGCGGCCAGGGTGGTGGCCCAGTTGTCCACGAAGGCGTCCAGCTCGTCGAGGGGGAGCACCCGGTTCACCAGGCCGATGGCTGCGGCCTCTTCGCCGCTCCACATGCCCCCGAAGAGCGCGATCTCCTTGGCCCGGGCCAAGCCGACGAGCCGTGGCAGCAGCCAGGACGCGCCGTTGTCGAGCGACAGGCCGCGCTTGGCGAAGATCATGGACAGCTTGGCCCGGTCGCTGCAGACGATCAGGTCGCAGCCGAGCGCGAGCGACAGCCCGGCACCGACCGCGAAGCCGTCCACCTTGGCCAGGGTGGGCTTGGACACGTGGTGCAATGCGAGTGCGACGTCCCCGAGGCGGCGCATGCGCGCCAGGCCCGAGCGCGTGGGATCGGTGGCCGGTCCGCTGGGATCCGAAAGGTCGGCCCCCGAGCAGAAGGCTCCCCCGGCTCCGGTCAGCACCATCACCCTGTCGTCCGGGTTGTCCTCGACCTCCTCGAAGGTGGTGCGCAACTCGGTCAACATCTTGCCGTTGGCGGCGTTCTTGCGCTCGGGGCGGTTCATCGCGACGGTCACGACCCCATCCTTGCGTTCGACGATCAGTGTCTCCATGGGCACGGACCCTATGCCGCGCCGCCTCAGAACGCACCTTCGACGACTTCGAGTGACCCGCCCAGCACGCCCACCACGTCGAAGCGGACCTCGGCCCAGCGTCTCCGTTGTTGCCGCAGGTATACCGCGGCGAGGCGGCGGAGCCGGCGCTGCTTGGCGGCCGTGACGGCCTCGAGCGGATGCCCGCGCGCCGACCCTGTCCGGGCCTTGACCTCACAGACGACGAGGGTGGTGCCGCGGGCGCAGATCAGGTCGACCTCGCCCACGGAGCAGCGCCAGTTCCGCTCGAGCACGGTGTACCCGTGCGCCCGGTAGTGCGCGGCGGCGGCCCGCTCGCCGAACCCGCCCAGTGCGGCATTGCGCCGATCGCCGTATCCCACCGGAGGTGGAACGGTCGCATCAGAGCTCTTGTTCGGGCAGCCGTTCTATGTTCACGTCACGAAAGGTGACGACGCGCACCTCGGGCACGAACCGTGCCGGGCGGTACATGTCCCACACCCAGGCATCTCGGATCTCCAGCTCAATGCAAGCCGGCGTCGTGTCGGACCGTACGGTCAGCGACACCTCGTTGGCCAGATAGAAACGGCGCTCGGTCTCTATCACGTAGGTGAAGACCGGCAGGACGGCTCGGTACTCCTGGACGAGCCCGAGCTCTATCTCGGACTCGTAGCGTTCGAGGTCTTCCTCGCTCACGCTGCGACCGCGCTACTCGTCTGCGTCCTCCTGGACGGTGTCGTCGGCCTCGGCTTCGGTGGATGCGGCCTCGCCGACGACGTCCACGTCGTCGACCGCGTCCACCGGGTCGACCTCTTCGATGTCGTCGTGGTCGTCGTGGTCGACGTCGTCCTCGACCACCGCCACGGCAGCTTTGCCCCGTGGGATCCGGCGCTCCTTGATTTTGGCCGCCTTCCCGTGCCGGTCGCGCAGGTAGTAGAGCTTGGCCCGGCGGACGTCGCCCAACGTGGTGACCTCGATCCTGGCGATCGTGGGCGAGTGCACCGGGAACGTCCGCTCGACGCCCACGCCGAAGCTGACCTTGCGCACTGTGAAGGTCTCCTGCACCCCGCCGCCCTGGCGCCGCATGACGGCGCCCTGGAAGACCTGCACCCGCTCGCGGTTGCCCTCGACCACCCGGACGTGCACCTTGACGGTGTCGCCGGGCCGGAACTCGGGGATGTCGTCGCGCAGGCTGTCGCGATCGATCGTTTCGGTGGGGTGCATGAGAGGCGTCCTTCGGTCACACCGGCTCAGTGCCGGACAGAACATCGTAGCCGTGTGCCGCCAGGACCTGCACGTCGGCGGCACTGAGCGCCGCGGCCCTGACCAGGCGCGCAATCAGATCTGGCCGGCGTTCGGCCGTCCGCACGAGCGCCTGCGAACGGCGCCAGGCCGCCACCGCCCCGTGGTCCCCGGATCGGAGCACCTCGGGGACCGCCCAGCCCCGGAACTCCGCCGGCCGGGTGTACTGCGGGTATTCGAGCACCCCCTCGCTGAAGCTCTCCTCGCGGGCGGACTCCTCGTTCCCCAAGACGTCGGGTAGGAGGCGGGCGACCGCCTCCACGACGACCAGGGCGGCCAGCTCGCCACCCGCCAGCACGAAATCCCCGACGGACAGCTCGCCGTCCACCAGGTGGTCGGCCACCCGCTGGTCGACTCCCTCGTAGCGTCCGCACAGTAGAGAGAAGCCGCCGGCGCGCTGTGCCGCCAGCTCGGCGGCCACGTGCTGATCGAACCGCCTGCCGCCGGGGCCGAGGAGGAAGAGCGGGCGTGGCAGATCGGGCACCGACTCGACACAACGGAAGATCGGCTCGGGGCTCAGCACCATGCCGGCTCCCCCGCCGAACGGGCTGTCGTCGACCGAGCGTCGTGCATCGTCCGCACCCTCACGCAGGTCGTGTACGCGCACGTCGAGCGCGCCGGCGGCCGCGGCCCGACCGAGAACGGACATGCCACAGTAGGTGGTCACGACGTCGGGAAAGATCGTGAAGACGTCGATCCTCACCGCGCACGCGTCACAGGTCCAACAGCCCTTCCGGGATGTCGACGTCGACCGTCCGCCGTGCCGCGTCGTGGGCGGTGACGAAGCGGACCGGGATCAGACCGCCCGACTCGAGCACCATCAGGTCGCTCGCCGGGTTGGCCTCGACGGATGCGACCGTGCCGATGTCCGTGCCGGCACTGTCGCGCACCGTGGCCCCGACCAGCTCGTGCACCCACAGCACATCGTCCAGGTCCCCGAGGGGTTCGGCCTCGAGTTCGACGCCACGCAAGCTCTCGGCGGCGGTGCGGTCGAACACGCCTTCGAACTGCACGATGTACCGGTCCGGCCCGAAGGGCGTCGACCACACGACCGTCAGTGCGCCCCGATCGGTGGCGAGCTCCGATCCGGCGTCGACCCGCTGGGTCTGATCGGTCCACAGCTGCACGACCACCTCGCCGCGCAGACCGTGGGCCTTGGTGACCCGGCCGACTTTGAGCAGATCAGTCGTCGACGATGTCCACGCTGGCCTGGACGCCGTCCTTGGCGCCGGCCACGTTGACCAGCGTCCGGATGGCCTGTGCCGTGCGCCCGCGGCGCCCGATCACCCGACCCATGTCGTCGGGAGCCACGTGCAGGTTGAGGCGCAACCCGCCCCGCCGCTCCTCGGTCTCGATGACCACCGAGTCCGGGTCGTTGGACAGTGAACGGGCCAGGTAGGTCAGGACGGCCAGGGCCGTGCCGCCATCCGTGTCGCCGAGCTCGTTGCCGGCTCCGGCCTCGTCCTCAATGTCGTCGACGTCGTCGAAGTCGTCGTCGGCATTCTCGGACTGGTTGATGTCGCCGGC
>Ga0302324_100007152_pt1 | contig 23828 bp, 15 predicted proteins | sample Palsa_T0_1_FD_201949 | JGI IMG/M metagenome (GOLD analysis project Ga0302324, IMG submission 201949) | Peat permafrost microbial communities from Stordalen Mire near Abisko, Sweden - Palsa_T0_1 | ecosystem: Environmental > Terrestrial > Soil > Palsa > Peat permafrost | place: Sweden: Abisko... | reverse complement strand
TATGGCGCGAGCAATCCGATCAGGCTCTCCGCCCTCGGACGATCGTCCAGCCTGGCGGCGGCGGCGGCCCCGAGCGCGATCACCGCCAGCCATGAGAAGTCGTACGGAACGTCCTCGAGCTCACCGGACATCAGACGCTCGTACGCGGCACGTGCTTCGTCTTCGCGACCGAGCTCGGCGAAGCTCGTCGCCAGCAGCGCCTGCGTGAGCAACGGAACCGTGCGGCTGCGGCCGACGCGCCGCGGTGCGGCGGCCAGCGCTTCGACGAGCTCGTGCAACCGGCCCTGGTGCATTCGAATCACGAACAGCTGGGGAGCGAACCAGCGGAAGGCGTCGGGCTGACCCGCCTCTTGCCCGGCTTGCAGGCCCTCCAGGGCGAGCTTGTCGGCCTCGGCCAACGATCCGGCGATCAGCTCCCGCTTGGCGCGAATGACCAGGTCGTACCAGCTCAGGATCGGCTGGCGCAGCCTGACCGCGAGCCGGCGCTGGCGCTCGATGTGCAGGTCGGCGCCCGCCAGATCGCCGACCTCCAGCGCCGCGAAGCCACGATACGTCTCGGCGTGATAGGTCAGGAGCGGATCTTCGAGCTCGTTCGCGATCCTCGTGGCCTCGTCGGCGTCTGCGATTCGATCCGCGACCGTGCTCGCGTGCGCCAGGGCCGCGATCCGCTGGCAGAGCACCATCGCGAGCGTCCCAGGATCCCCGAGTCGTCGCGCCATCGCCACCGCCTCGTCGCTATGGCGGCGGCGGAGCTCCCAGTCGCCGCTGAACGTCAGCTCGACCGCGAGCTGACCCAGCAACCGGGCGCGCACCGTGCTCGGCGCCGGGTCGTAGGCCTCCAGCGCATCCTGGAGACAGCGCACCCGCTCGTCGTCCACCTCCCCGATCGAGCTCAAGAAGCCACGGTTGTTGGCGAGCGCGGCACGCGCCAGCAGCTCGGGCTCACCCAGCTCGAGCGCTCCCCGCGCGCCGTCCAGGAGCGTGTCGCGGAAGGCCCGGTAGCCGGCCCGGAGCTGGGCCTCGCCGAGCGAGATCGTCACCTCCACGCGCCGGCGGACGTGAGCGTCGTCGTGAAAGGTCTCCAGCAGCTCGAGCGCCTGACGGTAATGGGTCAGCGCCTGGTCGTAGGCGAGCTTTACCTGCGCCTGGTCGCCCGCTCGCGTCAGGTAGCCGATCGCCTTGTCCTCATCGCCCGCGGCCGCCTGGGCAAAGTGATGGGCCAGCTCGTGCAGGTGCTGCTCGAGCTCGCCGCCGTAGAGCGCCTCGAGCGCCTCGCCGACCTGGCGGTGCAGCCTTCCTCGTCGCGCCGCCGTGAGGTCGTGGTAGACGGCCTGGCGGACCAGCGCATGCGCGAACGCGTATCTACCCCGAAGCCGCTCGGATTCGACCAGGACCCGTGCACGTACGCACTCGTCGAGGGCGTCCAGCAGCGCGTCAGGGGTCGCGCCCGCGTCCCGGATCCGCTCGAGCAATGGCAATGTGACCGTCGGCCCGGCGACTGCCGCCACCGTCAGAACGCGCGTCGCGTCCTCGGAGAGCCGCATCAGGCGCCGGCTGACGACCTCCCGCACGCCGTCGGGAATCCCCAGCTGCGCCAGATCGATCTCGCCTGAATGCGGCTCGCTCCCTGCCTCCGCCACGTGACGGATGATCTCGCCGACGAAGAAGGGGTTGCCCTGGGTCTCCTCGTGAACCGCGCGAGCCAACGAGCTGCGCTTGGGATCGAGTGCGCCATCGATCTGCGCGCTCAGCAAGGTCTCGACGTCCTCCTGCCTCAGGCCCCTGAGCGCGTGGCGCTCGATCCCCGGCTCGCGGCGCAGGTCGGCGAGCATCTCGGTCAGCGGGTGCGGCACTCCGCGCGCTAGCGCCGCGTTCGGCAGCTCGGTGTCGCGGAACGTGCCGACGACGCACACCGACATGTCGGGCCGCGAGCGCACGAGATGGCGCAGCAGATGCAGCGTCGGCCGCGCCGCCCAGTGCAGGTCATCGAGCACGAGCAGCACCGGCGCCCGGTCCGCGACGGCGGCGAGGAACCCGACGACGGCTTCGAACATGAGGTATTGGTCGAGCGCCGCGTCGGGACGCGTCGGCGGCGTCACGTCCCCGAGCAGCTCCGCCAGCTCCGGCAGCACGCGCGCGAGCTCCGGTGCGCCGCGGCCCGCCTGCTCACGCAGGAGCGCGGGTGGGCAGGCGGACACGTATGCACGCAGCGCCTCGACGAACGGCTGGAAGGCGAAGCCGACGTCCTCGTCGCAGCGTCCATAGAGCACGATGCCGCCGTCCGCGTCGGCGCGCCTGGCGAGCTCACCGACGAGGCTGGTCTTCCCGATTCCAGGCTCACCCGCGATCAGCGCTACGCGACGAGCTCCGCCACGCGCCACTTGCCACGCCTCCGCGATCGCGCCAAGCTCCGCCTCGCGGCCGACGAAGCCCACCCCGTCGACCGGCGCCAGCGCGGCTGGGAGCGCCAGGCGCGGGGCGTCCACCGCCGGGATGGGTGCGGGTGACGCGGCGCCGGACTCGGCCCCGGCCCCGGCCAGCAGACGGGTGTGCAGATCGCTGACGGCGTGCGAAGGAGCCGTCCCCAGCTCATCACGGAGCAGCTGGCGCAGGCGCTCGTATGCGATCAGGGCCTCGGCCGCGTTCCCCTGCGCCGCGAGCGCCTCCATCAGCAGCGCGTGACCGCCCTCGCGGTACGGCGCGCGGTTCACGAGCTCGCGCGCCGCGCGCGCGGCCTCCCGCGGGTTTCCGAGCGCAAGCTCGGCGCCGGCCTCGAGCTCGAGTGCGCTCACGGCGAGATCGTCCAGCTCACGGCGCGCATCCTCGATCCAGGTCGCCGTCTCGCCGGCAAGGAACGGCTCCGCAACCAGCGCCGCCGCGGCTGCGGCTGCGGTGGCGGCGTCGGCGAGTCGCCCTTCGCGCAGCGCGCGCTCGGCAACGGCGACATCGGCGGCAGCCTGCTCGACATCGACCCAGACGTCGCTCGGCAATTGGAGCCGCAGCTCGATGCGTCCCGTCAGCGCGTCGGAGCCCAATACCCGGCGGACGGAGCTGAGCAGGACACGCAGCGCCCCCTCGTGCTGTCCCCAGTTGGACTCTGGCCAGATTGCCTCGATCAGCTCCTCGCGCCGCATCGGCCGCTCGCGGCGCAGAACGAGCAGCGCTGCGAGGACGCGCGCCTGGCGGCGCTCGAGCCGATGCTCGAGCGACTCCTCGTCGAGGCTGACGCGTAGCCGCCCGCATAGCCAGATTCGCATCGACATTGCGCTTGATTATGGGCGACCGGACGGCCTGCGGGTGGCTTGCGACCTGGGTCCGTGGCACAGGATGTAAGCTTCCGGTCCACACGGCGGTCCCTCGGACCGTGATGGTAAGCCGCTTTCAGCACGCGGCGCAACGGGAGTTGGAGAGGCAATGCACGTCCGGATGGTCTCCCTCGAGGATGGCATCACCTCATGCGGCTTTCGCAAGATGGCCGCCTACGCGGCACGTATCAACGCCGACACAGAGGCGTACTACGTGACGACGAGCCGATACAAGACGATCCGCAATGGGATAACCGGCGGACGCGGCGAGGGCGGGGACCTGAGCGAGGACGAGGTCGACGAGGTCGCGCAGGGGCTCGTCGGCGCCGACCTGCTCGGCTTCTCGTCGATGACCGGATACGCGGAGCTGACGCGGCGGGTCGTAAAGCGCGTCAGGGAGCTGGATCCTTCGGTGTACATGATCTGGGGCGGGATCCATCCGATCATCCAGCCCGAGGACGCGATCACCGCCGACGTCGACGCGATCTGCACCGGCGAAGGCGAGTTCGCGTTCCACGAGTTCTTCGATGCCTTCAGTGAGGGTCGCGATCACACCGAGGTCAAGAACTTCTGGTTCAAGCGCGGCAGCGAGATCCAGCGCAACCACTTTCTCCCGCTGATGAGCGCCGAGGAGATGGAGGCCCTCCCGTTCCCGCTCTACCGCGAGAAGGAGAAGATCTACCGGCCGGGCGAGGGCTTCGCCCCGATCAAGCTGTCCGACTATGTAGCCAACGACGGTCTCAGCTATACGGCGATCTGGTCGATCGGGTGCCCGTTTCACTGCACTTACTGCGGCAACACCAAGTTCATCGCCAACGATCTGAAGTACAAGCGGATCCGCCATCCCAGCGCGCGATACATGGTCGACCAGATCAAGGACGTGCGGAACCGCTCCCCCCAGATCAATCACGTGAACTTCCAGGACGACAGCTTCATGGCGATCCCGTACCCGCAGCTCGAGGAGTTCGCCCAGCTGTGGAAGGCGGAGCTCGATATCCCGTTCGCCGTCTACGGGGTGATTCCCAACTACGTCAAGCGTGACAAGTTCGAGATTCTCACCTGGGCGGGGATGAACCGGATCAGAATGGGCATCCAGTCCGGAAGCCAGGAGATGCTCGACTTCTATCAGCGCCCCTCGCCACCGGAGAAGATCCTCGCGGCCGGCGAGGTGATCGCTTCCTTCGCGCCCAAGTATCACCTGCCTCCCGTGTACGACATCATCATGGACAACCCGATCGAGACGCGCCAGAACGTCGTCGAGACCTTGCAGCTGCTGTACGACATGCCGCGCCCGTACTCGCTGCTGATCTACTCGCTCAAGGTGATCCCCAACACGGCGCTCGAGCGCGCGATGAAGGAACGCGGCGTCGAGCTCGAGCAGATCAACTCGAGCTACCTGGTGATCCCGCCGCGCGTGGCGAACCTGTTGCTGTATCTGCTCTGCATCGTGAAGCCGCCGGGGTGGCTGTGGCGGCGCCTGCTGGCGCGGGCGCGGGCGAGCGGCGAGGAGCAGAAGGTGTACCCGCGGCTCGGGATGGTCCTGCGGACGCTCTACCTCTCGCGCAGGGTGCTCCCGCACGCCAGGCGACTCGACTTCTCGATCACGCCCGGCTGGATCGGTTACGCGTTCTGGCGGCTGGGGCTGGTCGGGCTCTGGAACCGGCGCTTCAATCCACGCCTGCCCCGGCCCGAGCGTCCCGTGCGACGGCGCCCACCGACTCGACCGATCCTGACGGTGGTTCCCGCTGAGCCAATCGCGGCCGCCGGGGACGAGGCCCCGCGATCCGCGGTCGGAGACGAGTCCGCGCGGTGAGTGACGAAGTTCGCGACCGCCTGCTCAAGGCGTGGCGTGGCGAAATCGAGGCAGGGAGCGTTTACGAGCTGATCAGCCGGCGCATGCCCGAGCGCGAGGGCGAGATCCTGCGCCGCATGGCCGAGGCCGAGAGCAGTCACCGGCAGCGTCTCGAGGGACGGATGGAGGAGCTCGGAATCCCAATTCCCGAGCGCAGCTCCGTCAAGCTCTCGCCGTGGCAGCGGCTACAAGCGCGGATCGCGCCGATCGACCGGCTGCTGGCAGCGCGGGAGGCGGCAGAGGATGAGGAGGTCGATGTTCTCTACAAGCGCTCGACCGGAGATCGCACGACGGACTCGCTGCTGCGCGAGATCCGCAAGGAGGAGCGCTCCCACTCGCTCGCGGTCCAGGAGATCCGGGGCGGCGCCGAACCGGCATCGGAGCCGGCGACGATCGGGGTCCCCGGCGCCCAGCGGCGCCTCGAGAAGATCCTCAGCCGCGAGAAGTGGCACTCGTCGGGCACCAGCTGGATCTCCGGAGCGATCTACGGCGCCAATGACGGACTCGCCGCCGTGTTCGGGATCGTCGCCGGCGTGTCCGGCGCCACCGGCGGCAGCAGCTTCGTCCTCACGGCAGGGCTCTCGGGCGCGGTTGCGTCGGCGCTGTCGATGGCGACCGGGGCGTTTCTCGCCGAGCGCTCGGAGGTCGAGATGATGGAGGCGAACATCGAACGCGAGCGCCAGGAGATCGCAGAGCACCCCGAGGAGGAGAAGGAGGAGCTCTCGCTCTTCTACCAGCTCAAGGGGATCGACGAGAAGACGGCCGACGAGCTCGCCGAGCGCCTGTCCAAGCACCCGGACGCGATGCTCCAAGCCCTCGCCGCCGAGGAGTTCGGCACCGTCAAGAGCTCCGGTGACCCCAAGCAGGCGGCGATCGCCGCCGGGATCAGCACCGGTCTCGGCGCGATCGTCCCGGTGATCCCATTCTTCTTCGCCACCGGCGCGATCGCGATCATCGCCGCCGCGATCGTCTCCCTTTTCGCCCACTTCCTGGTCGGCGCGGCGAAGTCGCTCGTCACGCTCCGCTCGTGGTGGTCGGCGGGTCTGGAGATGACGCTCGCTGGGGCGATCGTTGGTGGGGCTATGTATGTGATTGGGCAGGCATTCCCGACGTAGCGGCGTGGCGGGCTCGAGCGTTAACACCTGGGCTTTAGGCTCCTAGCTCTTTGCGGAGCTCGTTTAGCTCGCTACGTAGCGTGGCCACCTCGGTTTCCAGCTTTGTGATGCGCTCATCGTAGGCGGGCTGTAGCTCTGGTGGTGGTGGGCGGGGGAGTGGTGTGACGTGGAACGGTGGTGGCTCGGTTGGTGGTGCGTCGTCGGCGTCGTCGGTCGTGAGCAGGTGGATGAAGCGGTCTTCCTTGAGTCCGGGGCGCCGGGGCAGGCGGGAGACGTAGCCGCGGTCTGTCAGCAGCTCCAGCAGGCGTTCGATGTCGGCGAGCGATCCGATCTGGGCGAGCCGCTCGGTGCGCGCCTTCAGCTCGCCAGGCGTCTGGGGGCCGCGCAACAGCAGCACGCAGATCACCGCCAGCTCCGCGTCGCCGAGACCGAGCCCCTCCTCGGCGAGGTGGCGATACTTGATTGCCCTGCTTCCGGCCCCGCTCGCGAGCCGGGCGAGTCCTCGTCGGCTGAGTCGCTGCGCCGCCTCACGCACCGTGTGCTCGTCGTAGTCGAGCACCGGGTCGCGGTTGGTCGATTGATTGCATGCGAGCCGGAGCGCATTGATCGACAGCGGATACGCGTCAGGCGTGGTCCGCCGCTTCTCGATCAGGCAGCCAAGCACCCGCTGTTCTGCAGGCGTGAGCTCCGGCGGTCGCATCGGGCGCGAGAATACCGGGGGGCGAATGCTCCGAGGCCGCCTCGGCGTCGGCCGGAGCGTCGCGCGCGCTGGCGCGCGCGCGAACTTCCGTCGCTTGGTCCCCCACCCCTCGGAACCAATAGACGGAAGTTCGCGAGGCTGGTCACCCCGTGCACGATCCATTGCAGATCGGCGCCGTGCAGGATTTTTCCTGTTACTCTCGACGGCCAAATAACGAGCCGAATCGTCGCGCCACCCGTGGCCGGCGAGCGGGGGACCCAGTGCGATCGACCAGGTCGCTGGGGCGAATCGCCGCTTGAATGTGGCGTAGCGCAGCGCGCGAGCCCGGCAGCTAACTCCGCAGGCTTTTCAAGTCGTAGGAAGGGAGCCGTCGTGGAGACCACGCGAGATCTTGGTTGCGCTGAGCTGTGGGCGAAATCGCTGGAGCAGTCGCTCGCCCGTCGCGGCCGGCCCAGACGGGCCTCTGTCGAGCTGTACCGCCTCAAGCCCGAGCGGGATCTCTCGAGTCCCAAGCCGTTGCGCGAGTCCTCCGCTTACTGGCACATTCGCCGCACGGCCGTCGAGCGCGCCGAGATGCCGCTCTCGGCCGCCGGGGGCGGCGCCGTGCTCGCGCTGCTCGCAGCGACGACGCTGCCGAGCCTGCTCGGTGGCCGCGGCGGTGGAGCCACTGTTCACGCGCAGACCGTGGAGCCCGCGCGCGCGACCGGCAAGCTGACCGCGGCGATCGCCCGCGCCCTCGCCGCCGCCGGCCCGCGGGTCCACGCCGCTACACGGCCCGACGACACCGCTACCGGCTCAGCCGCGACGGCGCTCGCCGGCGGGGGAGCGACCGAGCTCGTCGCGGTCGCGCACCCGGTCGCCGCGGTCGAGCACCCGGTCGTCGCGGTCGCGCACCCGGTCGCCGCGGTCGAGCACCCCGCCGCGGTCGAGCACCCGGTCGGCGCCGTCCTGACGCCCGCGAAGGCCACACCGGCGCCTGCTCGCGCGATGCTCGCGAAAGCCACACCCGCGCGGGCGTTGCCCCGCGCGGCGAAGCCGACCCACGCGACGAGCGCCGTACCGACCGCCGGGCCAGTGAGCCCGGCGAACGCCACCGCCCGCCCCACGACCGCCGGCACCCGCCCGGCGACCCCCACCGCCCGCCCCACGACCGCCACCACCCGCCCGGCGACCCACCACGCGGCGAGCACCGCGGAGCCGACCGCCGGGCCGGTGAGCCCGGCCGCTCAGCCGCGCGCGAAGTCGACGCCGCGCCCCGCGCCGCGCCCCGCGCCGCGCCCCGCGCCGCGCCCGACCGCGCCCGCCCTCACCGGCGTCAAGACGCTGCAGGCACGGCTGGGCGTAGCGGTGGACGGCGACTTCGGGCCCGTGACGAAGGCTGCGGTAGAGCGCTTTCAGCGGACGCATGGCCTCACCCCCGACGGGGTCGTCGGGCCGACAACACGAGCCGCGCTCGGCCTTGGCCCAGGACCGGTGCTCAGAGTGCGCGGCCCCGTGATCGCGGTGACCCCGGCCGTCCCGGTGACCCAGGCCGCAACCGGAGCCCAGGCCGCAACCGGGAGCGGCGGGTCATCGATCGGGAGCTCGGGGCCCGCCGACGGTGCGGCCGCGGAGATCTCGGAGATGATCGCCGCCGCGAACCAGATCGCCACGCGGCCGTATGTCTACGGCGGCGGCCACGCGTCGTTCACCTCCTACGGCTATGACTGCTCTGGGACCGTCTCCTATGTCCTGCACGCGGCCGGGTTGCTGAGCTCGCCCGAGGATTCGACCGGGCTCGAGAGCTACGGCGCCCCCGGCCCGGGTCGCTACGTGACGATCTACGCGACCGCCGGGCACGCCTGGATGACGATCGACGGCCGCCGCTTCGACACTGTCGCGCTCGCCGAGACCGGCACGCGATGGGCATCCGGCGGAGGCGAGTTCGACGGATACGTGGAGCGTCACCCGGTCGGGCTGTAGGCACCGCAGCACCTCCTCGGGAGGGAAACCCAGCAGGCAAACTGTGCAGCCTACCTGTTATTCTGTAGGCAACAGACAAAAAGGAACCAGATGCGTGTGCAGTGGTACGGCCAGTCGGCCTTTCATCTGAGCTCGGGCGATGTGTCTGTCGCGATCGATCCATTCGGCGACCTGTCGGAACTCGCAAGCCGCGGGATTCAGTTCGACTACCCCCCGATCGAGGGTCTCGAGGCAACGCTCCTGCTCGTCACCCACGAGCACTCCGACCACAACGGCGTCGAGGCCGTCGTCGGCAACCCAGCGATCCTCCGCTCGACGGCCGGACGGCTGGAATCGCCCCTCGGCGAGGTCGTCGCGATCGCGTCCGAGCACGACGATCAGGCGGGCACCGCGCGCGGTCCGAATACGATCTTCGTGTTCGAGCTGGACGGGATCCGCGTCGCGCACTTCGGCGACTTCGGGCAGCGGCAGCTGCGCGAGGAGCAGGCCGCGGCACTCGGCGAGGTCGACCTGCTGATCATCCCCGTCGGCGGCGGGCCAACGATCGGCGCCGAGCAGGCGGCGGAGATCGTCGGGCAGGTGGGCCCACGCTGGGTCGTGCCGATGCACTACCGAACCCCTCAGATCGGGTTCCTCGAAACAGCCGACGCGTTCCTCGAGCTTTCGCAGCACGTCGAGCGGCTGGAGCACTCGGCGTTCGACACCGCGGAGCTGCCGGCGAGCGACGGGCCGCTCGTGGTGGTCCCGGCCGCGCCCTAGCCGTAGCGTCTACCCTTCGCGCTCGGCGAAGCTGATCTCGCGCTCGGGCCTGACCGACCAGCGGCCGCGCCGCCAGCTCACCCGGGTCCCGTCGGCGAGGTGGGCGGTCGTGCGTCCGAGCGGTGGCTCTCCCCACAGCGTCGCCTCGAGCGGGCGCTCGGCCTCGGGGACGTCACCGAGCCCATCCGCGACGTGCGCCGCCGGGTATGTGACCACGATCGAGCCCTTGCGCACCCACACCGGGATCATCTGCAGCGGCGCCGGCGCGATGAGCTCCTGGCCACCGCGGACCTGCCGTCCCGACCACGTCTCGATCCACTCGCCCCGCGGGAGCGCGACCTCGCGCTCCCTGGCGCCCTCGTCGAGTACCGGCGCGACCCACAGTGCGGGGCCGTAGCCATAGGTATCCGTGAGCGTCCAGCCCCTCGGGTCGCCTGGGTCGGTGAGGCAGAGCGGGCGCACGATCGGCAGCCCGGTGCGTGCCGCAGTGGCGGCCGCCGCCCGCACGTACGGGACCAGCTGCTCGTGCAGCAGGACGTAGGCGCGGTAGATGTCGAGCAGCGGATCGCCGTACCGCCACGGCTCCTGCGGCATCTTCGAGTGCGCCTGCATCAGCGGTGTGAAGCAGCCGAACTGCAGCCAGCGCGCGAGCAGCTCGGGTGGGCAGGGCTCGACCAGCCGGTGCCCGAGATAGCCGCCGACGTCGTGAGACCAGTTCGAGATCCCGCTGCATGCGGCGGCGAGCGTCGCCACCACGAGCACCCGCAGCGACCAGAAGTCGGAAGCCTGGTCGGCCGCCCAGGTCATGCCGATTGCGTGCTGGCCGGTCCAGCCGCTGCGGCCGAACAACACGCCGCGGCCGGGGTGCTCCTCGTCGAGCGCGCGCTGCATGCTCTTCCGGTACAGCCCGCCGTTGGCCCAAGCCGCCTGCGCCCCGGTGCGGCCGTCGGCGAACCTGACCTCGTCGGGGATGTAGTAGCCCTCGCCATCGTCGGCCTTGATCCCCTCTACGCCGAGGGCGAGCACGCGGCGCGCGCTCTCGCGCCACCATGCTTCGGCGGCCGGGCTCGTGAAGTCGACGGGCGAGCCGTCTCCCATCCACCACCGGGTCACGAACGGCTCGCCGCCCGGCGCCCGCACGAAGTGCCCGGCGGCCGCGGCGGGGGCGTAGTTGGCGGCGGGCTGCTCGTGCAGGCGCTGGGACTCGGCCTGCGGCGGGATCTGAGCGTCGCGCGAGTCGATGTTGACCCAGGGCGTGATCCAGAGAACCGTGCGGACGCCCGCCGCGCGCAGCTTCGCGATCATTCCCGGTGCATCGGGGAACTGGTGGGGATTGAACTCCCAGGTGTTGTATTGCGTCTCCCAGGGCGAGTCGATCACGATCGCGTCCAGCGGAATGCCGTGCCGGCGGAAGCCTTCGAGATCCTCGATCACGTCGTCGCGGTGCTCGTGGAAGTCGCGGCTCTTCCAGAAGCCGTAGCCCCATTCCGGCAGCACCGCCGCGAAGCCGGTCAGGCGGCAGAAGGCGCGGAGCCGCGCGGCCGGTGTCCGGTCGCACAGGACGTCCACCCGCAGCGGCCCCGCACTCGCGCGCGTGGAGATCCCGACGAGCTCGCCGCTGAGGTCGAACTGCGTGCCGTTGGCGTCGGTCCTGACGAACACGGCATAGCCCCGACTCGAGATGAGCCACGGCACCGGTGCGCAATCGCCCTGCGGAATGCCGCCCTGGTCGAGTAGCTCGGCAGGGCAGTCGGGGCCGGTGTAGCGACGGTCGGCGCCGAGCTGGACCGTTCGCCCTGACTGGTCGAGACGGGTGCTGTGCCGGGCGCCGAGGCCGACGAAGCGCTCCTCCGCTCGCTGCTCCCAGTCGATCGCGAGCCGCAGCGGCGCTCCGTCCGCGTCGAGCCGGAGCTCGGCGCGGTCCTCGCTGGGCACGCCGACGCGCAAACGCGCGCGCCGTCCGCCCGACAGCGTCAGCGCGAGCTCGACGGCGTCGATCTCGCACGACTCGACAATCGCACGCCACGCGCGCTCGGGCGGCGAGCGCTGCTCGCACGTGATCATGCCCTCGGTGAGATGGATGAACTGGTCGTGGACCTCGCCGTCCGCCACCCACACGCCGCCGCCGCGGATCAGCCGGCGCCCCCCGCGCCGGATCGTGATCGCGAACGGGCGCAGCGCCAGCTCGACGCGGAGCGCTCCGCGCTCGATCACGACATCGGTCGCAGTGAGGACGACGGACGGTCCTGAGCCGGGGATCGTTGCCGTCATCCACGCATCCTTCTCGATCTCTGCCGCGATGCTTGCACCCGTTCACAGGAAGATCACAAGCCCTCGCCGCCCTGAGGCCGCGTAGGATCGACGGGCGCCGTGAAGCTCACAGACGCCGTCATCCCCGTCGCCGGCCTCGGAACCCGGCTGCTGCCGGCGACCAGGTCGCAGCCGAAGGAGATGCTGCCGGTCGTCGACAAGCCCGTCGTCCAGTACGTCGTCGAGGAGCTGCTGGCCGCCGGCATCGAGCGCGTGCTGTTCGTCACCGGCCGGCGCAAGCGCGCGATCGAGGATCACTTCGACGCCGACCCCGAGCTCGAGCGCGCCCTCGGCACGGAGCCGCCGATCGATCCGCGCGGCGGGCTCAAGGTCCTCTACACCCGCCAGCTCCGCCCGGACGGTCTCGGCGACGCGCTCCGCTACGCCGAGGGCTTCGGTGAGGGCCGGGCGGTGGTGGTCGCATTGGGTGACACGATCGTCGCACCCGCACCGGCACCCGATCCGGGGATCATCGCCCGCCTGGCCGGGGCCTACGACGAGCTCGGGGCAAGCGCTGCGCTGGCCGTCGTGGAGGTTGGGGAGGACGCCGTGTCGAGCTACGGGATCGTGTGCGGGACCGAGATCCGGGACGGCATCATCGAGGTCACCGACGTGATCGAGAAGCCCGACCCGAGCGAGGTGACGAGCAGGCTGGCGGTCGCGGCCCGGTACGTGCTCGGGCCCTCGGTGTTCGCGGCGCTGCGTGACACGGCGCCCGATGCGGGTGGCGAGGTCCAGCTCGCCGACGGCTTGCGTACCGTCCTGCGCGAGGGCGGGAGAATCGTGGCCGTGCCGCTGGCCGATGGCGAGCACCGGTACGACATCGGCACGGTCGAGGGCTACTGCAACGCCTTCCTCGACCTCGCGTTCGCCGATCCGCGGGTCGGACCGGCGCTCCGCGCCCGCGCGGCGACGCTGCTCGATGGCCGGCGCTAGCGCGTTCGCGCGCGCCGCACTCGCAGGCAACCCCTCGGACGCCTACGGGGGCGCGACGCTGGCGGTGGTCGTGCGTGAGTTCCTCGCTGAGGCCGACGCGCGCCCGGCGGCCCGCGCGTCGGTGGCCCCGGAGAGCGATCTCGTGCAAGCCACCGTACGGCGGTTCGAGCGCGAACTGGCCCCCGCGGCGCCGCCGGCCGAGATCCGCTGGCGGACGTCGGTTCCCAGGTCCGTCGGACTCGGCGGCTCGAGCGCGCTCGTGATCGCGACCGCGCGGGCGCTCTGCGGCCTGCATCGCGTAGCGCTCGGCCCGGACGAGCTCGCCTCCTTCGCGCTCGCCGTAGAGACCGAGGATCTCGGGATCGCGGCGGGCCTGCAGGATCGCGTCGCCCAGGCGTATGGCGGGCTGACGTTCATGGATTTCCGTGACGGCATCTACGAGCCGCTGGACCCGGCCTTGCTGCCGCCGTTGTTCGTGGCCTGGAACGTCGCCGCCGCGGGGCATTCCGGCCTCACGCACGGCGACCTGCGGGCGCGGTTCGAACGGGCGGACGCCGTCGTGCTGGCCGCGATGACCCGCCTCGGAGAGCTCGCGCGCGCCGCTCGCTCGGCGCTGCTCACCGGCGATGCGCAGGCGTTCGCGCGCTGCATGGACGCGAGCTTCGATGCGCGGCGTCGGATGCTGACGCTCGACCACCGCCACGTCGCGATGATCGAGCTGGCCCGCGCGCTCGGGGCGAGCGCCAACTACACCGGCTCGGGTGGAGCGATCGTCGGCTGCTGCCGCGACGAGCAGCATCGCGCGACCGTGACCCAGGCACTCGGCGACGCCGGCCACCGTGCGATCTCGCCCGCGATGGTCCCGATCTGACGGTAGCCGAGGGTGGAGTGTCGGCGGCCAGGGTTGGTACCAGCCTTCGATGTACTCGAAGATCGCCGTCCTGACGAACTCGCGGGTTGGCCCCCCCGTTGAGGCGTCCCATTCGCCGCTGCATGCCTCATCGGCCTGGTACCTCGCGGGGGGCGTGCTGCGAACTGAACAGCAGTTGTTCACTTCGCAGCACGCCCGTTCCCGCCCGGGTAGCCATTCGTCTACGGCATTCGCGCTACGAGCCGTTGCGGTCGATAACTCAGGTGACGGCTGCTTGCCACGCTTATCTCGGCCCTGGGTTGACTTCGCGGACGCTTCGCCTCCGCCCCAAGTCATCCAATGCGATTTCGAGGACCGGAGACCCGGACCTGGAGTCAAGAAAGGTCGGTCGAGACATGTTCGGTCCACGATGCCGGATGCTGCTCCTGTTCGCAGCGAGTTCGCTTGCTCTCCTGGTGCCGGCTGGCGCGGCTTCTGCCGCTTGCGCCTCCCGTTCGTCCCGCAAAAAGGCCGTCTGTGTGCGAAAGCATTCCGCTCCGCGGGGCAAGACGGGCAAGACCGGCAAGACGGGCAAGACCGGCGCGACCGGCATAACCGGAGCAGCCGAAGGTGGCGCGACCGGGGCCGCTGGTGCAACTGGCCTAGCAGGCATAGCGGGTACTACCGGGGCCGCGGGTTCGCAAGGTGCCGCGGGTTCGCAAGGTGCCACCGGATCGCAAGGTGCCACGGGATCGCAAGGGGCCGGGGGATCGCAAGGGGCCGGGGGTTCGCAAGGGGCCGCGGGATCGCAGGGGGCCACGGGATCGTCCGGCGCCGCAGGTTCGCCAGGTGCCGCCGGATCGTCCGGATCCGCGGGCTCGCAGGGCCTACAGGGCGTCCAGGGTAACGCCGGCGCCGCGGGCTCGCCAGGGGCCACCGGTCCACAAGGAGCCATCGGATCGTCCGGTTCCGTCGGCTCGCAGGGCCTACAAGGCGTCCAGGGTGACACCGGCGCCGCTGGTTCGCCAGGGGCCACCGGCTCGCAGGGAGCCGCGGGATCGGCCGGCGCTGCGGGAGCCTCAGGAGTCGCAGGCTCGCCAGGAGCCGCCGGATCCTCCGGCGCTGCGGGCTCCGCAGGAGTCGCAGGCTCGCAAGGAGTCATCGGGGTGACCGGCCCCGCCGGCCCGAGCGGGACAGCTGGAGTCAACGGTGGTACCGGACCGGCAGGTCCAACCGGGGCGGCAGGTCCAACCGGGGCGGCCGGCCCGACCGGTCCTGCCGGGTCGAGCGGACTCTCGCAGTACGCCTACGTCTACAACGTGGCCGGTGAGACCGTCCCGCTCGAAGCCGATGTCACCTTCGATTCGAACGGCGTTCTCAGTTCCGGCATGGCACACACACCCGGCTCGGCGGGGATCACGCTCGCGAACGCCGGTACCTACGAGGTCACCTATGAGGTGTCAGGCACGGCACCCACCCAGATCGCCCTGTTCGACAATGGGGCGCTGGTCCCCGGGACCGTCTACGGCTCCGGCGCCGGTACCCAGCAGAACACCGGAGCCGCGATCATCACCGTCGCCGCGGGCGACACGATCACGGTCAGGAATCACACGTCGAGCGCGGCGATCGGCCTTGCCACCGCGATCGGCGGGACACAGGCGAATGTGAACGCCTCTGTCATGATCGAGAAAATCGGCTAGCTATGCGGACAGTCGACCGACTCAGAGGCGGCTCGCTGGCCGTGGGCATCCTCGTCACGGCGAGCCTTGCCGTGACGGCATGCGGTGGCTCCGCGAAAGCGCCAACGATCCTCAACACGCAGAAGGTCGCCCAGGCAATCGAGCAGAGCAGCTTGACCCAGCGCGGAGAGCATGCCCGGGTGAGCTGCCCCTCGGGTGTGCACCAGAAGCAAGGACTCGTGTTCTCCTGTGCAGCGGTCGTCGGCCGCGACAGCACACAGTTCATAGTCACCGAACTGAACGGGCTCGGTCTGGTTCATTACGCAGCCCGCTGATCGTTGACGATTGCGGTCTCCGGGATTTCGCCTAAGCGGTCAGTCCAGATACCGCACAACATCCACGACCGGCGCCCGCTCGGGAATGATCTGCTGCTGCCGCGCCTGGCCAAGGTGGAGCAGGCCGACGGGCTCCTGGTTCTCGGGCAGCGCGATCGCCGCGCGGCCGGCCGGCGTGGCCAGGATGGCCAGCGTCCGCCAGTAGCTCGCGAGCCCCCGGGCGTGCGCGCCCAGCAGGACGACGTAGCCGGCCATCGCGGTCGCGAGTAGGTCGTCGCGGTCCTGGAGCGGGTCGGGGTCGCGGACCGTCGCGAGGACGACGAGCGTGGGGGCCCGGCGAAGCTTGACGGCGGAGCCGGGCTGCTCCAGCTCGGCGGCCTCCTCGAGCGCGGCGCGGGCCCGCGGGCCGAGCACGTGGAAGCGCCACGGGTTGGTCACGTGGTGGTTGGGCGCCCAGCGCGCGAGCTCGAACAGCTCCTCGAGCGTCGCACGGTCAACGGGCTCGGGGCCGAACACCTTGTGCGTGCGGCGCGATCGGACGGCGAGTTCGAGATCCATTCGGCGCCAGCATAGGCGGTGGCGATTGACGGCATGCTCCAGCGCTTGCGTAGCCGTACCCCAGCCACGGCTATCATCAATACCTTCGAGGGGCGCCTCCCTGCGATCGGGATGGTCCCCGCCGGGCCTGAACTCTCCCGGAGAAAGAGCCGCTCTTTCTCCAACGGAAGTGCGCCAGTACTTCCACACCATCGTGAGCATCCGACTCGCCATCGAGCACCGGACGGTCTACCGCTACGAGCGGCCGGTACGGCTGGGCCCGCAGGAGGTTCGGCTGCGACCGGCGCCACATTGCCGCACGCCGATCCTCGCGTACTCGCTCCGGGTCACGCCGGACGATCACTTCGTCAACTGGCAGCAGGACCCGTTCGGCAATCACCTGGCGCGATTCGTCTTTCCCGAGCCGACCCAAGAGCTGTCGGTGACGGTCAGCCTGGTAGCCGACATGACGGTGATCAATCCGTTCGACTTCTTCGTCGACGAGGACGCCCGCGAGTGGCCGTTCAGCTACGACCCGTCGCTCGCGCACGACCTCGCCCCGTGCCTGACCCTCGACGATAGCGGCCCGCTACTCGACGCTTGGGTCGACACCGTGCCGCGGACGCCGACCGGGGTGATCAACTTCCTCGTCGACCTCAACCGCCGCGTGCGCGACGACGTCGCCTACTCGGTCCGGATGGAGCCGGGCGTGCAGACACCCGACGAGACACTCGCGAGCGCACTCGGCTCGTGCCGCGACAGCGCCTGGCTGCTCGTGCAGATCCTCAGACGGCTCGGGATCGCCGCGCGGTTCGCGTCCGGGTACCTGGTGCAGATGCATGACGACGACGTGGAAGAGCAAGCTCTTCCACGGGGCGACGGCCGGGCCGACGTCACCGACCTGCACGCCTGGGCCGAGGCGTACATCCCGGGAGCGGGATGGGTCGGCCTCGACCCGACCTCGGGGCTGCTCACCGGCGAGGGTCACATCCCGCTTGCGTGCACCTCACTGCCGGCGGCCGCGATGCCGATCACTGGGACGATGGAGCCGACCGCGACGACCCTCGAGCATTCGAACGTTGTCCGCCGGGTCCACGAGGACGTCCGCGTCACGCTGCCCTACACGGCCGAGCAGTGGGAGCGGATCGATGCGCTCGGCCGTGCCGTCGACGCGGAGCTCGAAGCCGGCGATGCCCGGCTGACGATGGGCGGCGAGCCTACGTTCGTGGCGACCAAGGAGATCGAGGCGCCGGAGTGGAACACCGCGGCGGTCGGCGGTCGCAAGGAGGCGCTCGCGACCAGCCTGGCGGCGCGCCTGGCGGCCGACTTCGCCCCCGGGGCGCTGCTGCACCACGGTCAGGGCAAGTGGTACCCGGGCGAACCGCTGCCGCGCTGGCAGATCGGCGTGTACTGGAGAACCGACGGGCAGCCGCTGTGGCGGGACCCGGAGCTGCTGGCCGATCCGACCGAGACCGGGTCGGCCACCGACGCAGATGCCGAGTCCGTCGCGCGGGCGATCGCGGACGCCCTCGGCCTCCCCGAGGATGTCCGCTACCGCGCCTACGAGGATCCGGTCGGGCGGCTGTGGACGGAATCGAGGCTGCCGGGCGGCGATCCGCCAAGCCACCCCGAGCCGGATCCGGCAGACCCGACGCTCGCCGTCGCCGACGCGCGAGCCGCGATCATCGCGGGCCTCGACGCCGACCGCGGGCGGCCCAGGGGCTGGGCGATGCCGCTACACCGCGCTCCGGGAGACCCGACCTGGTCGACGGGAAGGTGGCGATTGCGCAGAGGCCACCTGTTCCTGATCTCCGGCGATTCGCCGATCGGGCTGCGGCTCCCGCTGGACTCACTCACCTGGACGCCGCCCCCGGGCGATCCGGCGCTGTCGCTGTTCCGGCCGGTCGACGACCTGCCCGACTCGCGCGCGCCGGAGCCGGCCGAGCCGGCCGAGCCGCCGCCGATCACCGCCGTGTGCGTCGAGTTGCGCGACGGTCACGTCTACGTGTTCCTGCCGCCCGTGACCGACTTCGGCCACGCCGCCGAGCTGATCGGAGTGATCGAGGACGCCGCCGCCGAGACCGGCGTGCAAATCGTCGTCGAAGGCTATCCGCCGCCGGCCGACACCCGCGGGCGTCACTTCGTCGTCGCCCCCGATCCCGGCGTGATCGAGGTGAACATCCACCCGAGCGCCTCCTGGCCGGAGCTGGCCGAGCGCACGACGACGATCGTCGAGGAAGCGCGCCGGCTCGGCCTCGCAACCGAGAAGTTCAGGCTCGACGGCACGCACACGGGGACGGGCGGCGGTAGCCACCTGACGCTCGGGGGACCGACGCCGGCGGACAGTCCGCTCCTGCGCCGCCCCGACCTGCTGCGTAGCCTCCTGACCTACTGGCAGCACCATCCGTCGCTTTCGTATCTGTTCTCCGGGCGCTTCGTCGGGCCGACGAGCCAGTCGCCGCGAATCGACGAGGGCCGCCACGAGAGCCTGTACGAGCTCGAGATCGCCTTCGCCGAGCTCGAGCGCCTGAGCGCCGACGGGCCGGCACCGCCGTGGCAGGTGGACCGCCTGTTCCGTCACCTGCTCACCGATCTGACCGGCAATACCCACCGCGCCGAGTTCTGTATCGACAAGCTCTTCAATCCCGGCTCGGAGCACGGTCGCCTCGGCGTGATCGAGCTACGCGGCTTCGAGATGCCGCCCCATCCGCAGATGGCGCTCGTGCAGGCGCTGCTGGTGCGCGCACTCGTGGCGCGCTTCTGGAGCGAGCCCTACGCGGCTCCACTCGTCCGCTGGAGCACCGAGCTGCACGACCGCTTTCTGCTGCCGTGGTGGGTGGAGCTCGACATCCGCTCCGTCGTCGAGGACCTCCGCCGCCACGGCCACGCGTTCGAGGAGGCGTGGTTCGCGCCGTTCATCGAGTTCCGCTTCCCCGTCCTCGGCGTCGTCAACGTCGAAGGGATCTCGCTCGAGCTGCGGACGGCGATCGAGCCGTGGAACGTGCTCGGCGAGGAGGCCGCCGCGACGACCTCGCGCTTCGTCGACTCCTCGCTCGAACGACTCCAGGTGCGGGTCGACGGCGTCGCCGAGTCCCGCTACGCGGTGACCTGCAACGGCTTCGCCGTGCCCGTCCAGCCCACCGACACGCCGGGAACGTACGTGGGATCCGTGCGCTACCGGGCCTGGCAACCGCCGTCGACGCTGCACCCGACGATCGGCGTCCACGCTCCGCTTGTGTTCGACATCGTCGACCGCTGGAGCAGCCGCTCGGTAGGTGGATGCACCTACCACGTCGTGCACCCGGGAGGACTGGCGTACGAGCGCCTTCCGGTCAACGCCAATGACGCCGAGGCCCGCCGTGCGAGCCGATTCGAGACGGCCGGTCACACGCCCGGCCGGATCGAGGTGACCGACATCCGCCGCGGGGGGGAATACCCTCGGACTCTCGATCTCCGTCGCGTCGGGGTGCCGCTGACAGGGAACGAAGCCGTCGCCGACAGCCAATGACGAGCACCGTGCCCTCACCATTACCCGCCTACCGGCCGATGTCGGGCTGCTACGACGAGATGATCGATGGCGCCGGGGCGCCGCGCCCTCACTGGGCGCACCTCGCCGAGGCGTTCGCCGAGCTCGGCGTCGGCGAGCTGCTGCGCCGCCAGGAGGAGGCCGCACGGCTCTTGGATCAGGACGGCGTGATCTATCACGCCTACCGCGAGTCTCCGCGCCCGGGCCGGCGCTGGCTGCTCGATCCGATGCCGACGGTCGTGAGCAGCCGCGAGTGGGAGGGGATCGAGACGGGGGTGATCGAGCGCGCCGAGCTGCTGAACCTCGTGCTCGAGGATCTCTACGGGCCGCGAGATCTGCTCCGCCGCCGCCTGCTTCCGCCCGAGGTGGTGTTGGGTCACTCGGGGTTCCTGCGCCAGTGCGACCAGATCCGATTGCCGGGAACGCAGCAGCTGTTCAGCTACGCCGCCGACATCGGGCGCGACGAGGATGGCCGCTGCTTCGTGATCGCCGACCGCACGCAGGCACCGTCGGGATCCGGCTACGCGCTCGAGAACCGTACCGTGATCTCCCGCGTGCTGCCAAGCTTGTATCGGGACTCGCAGGTGCACCGGCTGGCGCCGTTCTTCCGCTCGCTTCGGGTCGCCCTGCAGGAGGTGGCGCCACCGGGCGTGGACGACCCGCGGATCGTCGTGCTGACACCCGGGCCGTGGAACGAGACCGCGTTTGAGCACGCGGTGGTCGCCTCGTCGCTCGGCTACTCCCTCGTCGAGGGATCCGACCTGACGGTGCGCGACGGCCGGGTGTGGATGCGATCGGTGGGACAGCTCGAACCCGTAGACGTGATCCTGCGTCGCGTCGACGCGTGGTTCTGCGACCCGCTCGAGCTCAAGCCCGATTCCCAGCTCGGCGTCCCCGGTCTCGTCGAAGCCGCCCGTTGCGGATCGGTTTCGGTCGTCAACACGCTCGGTTCGAGCGTGCTCGAGAACCCCGCTCTGATGACGTTCCTGCCGCGCCTGAGCGAGCATCTGCTCGGCACGCCGCTTCGCCTCGGCAGCGTGCCAACCTGGTGGTGCGGAGAGGAGGACGGTCGACGCCATGTGCTCGACAACCTGGAGCGCTTGATTCTGCGCCCGGTCTCACGCGAGGCCGGAGCGGGGTCGGTGCTCGGCTGGGAGCAGTCGGCGGCCGAGCTCGACGAGCTGCGGCGGCGGATCGAGCACCGGCCCTTCGCGTGGGTCGGGCAGGAAGCGCTCGCGATGGCATCCGCGCCGACGCTCACCCCGACGGGCCTCGAGTCGCGCCGCAGCGTGCTGCGTGCGTTCGCGGTCGCCCGCAGGGACTCCTACGTGGTGATGCCTGGCGGCCTCACGCGCGTCGCGCCGAACCGCGGCAACAGCCGCATCTCCAATCAGGACGGGGCGATCGCGAAGGACACCTGGGTGCTCGCGTCCGAGCCCGAGCGCTTGACCGGCTTCTGGCTGCAGTCGGGGCCGGCCGTCGAGGGGATCGACCCGATGTCCTCGATCCCCTCGCGCGCGGCCGAGAACCTCTGGTGGCTCGGCCGCTACGCGGAGCGCGCGGAGGCGGTGACACGGCTGCTGCGGACGGTCCACGACCGTCGCAACGACTTCCAGGGCAGCACCAACCCGGCCGGAGTCGAGTCGCTGCGCGCCCTGCTGGCGGCGCTGACCAGGAGCACAGGGACCTACCCCGGCTTCGTCGGCGACGGATCGCAGGAGCGACTGGACGCGCCCGAGCGCGAGCTGCTCGACCTCGTTGTCAACTACAAGCGCCCGGGCGCCTTGGCGCACGCGGTGCGGTCGCTGATCGACGCCGCGTATGCGGTGCGCGACCAGCTCTCACGGGACACATGGCTTGTGGTCGGACCACTCGACCGCGCGATCTCCGAGCTGAGCGGCTCCGCCGATGACAAGCAGCAGCACGTCCAGGCGGCGCTCCAGCAGGTCATGCAGAGCCTGCTCGCGCTCGGCGGCCTCGGGATCGAGAGCATGGTGCGAGACCTCGGGTGGCGCTTCATGGACGCCGGCCGGCGGATCGAGCGGAGCATCCAGCTTCTGTCGCTGCTGCGCTCGACCGTCACGCTGGCCCACGGCACCGCCACCGACAGCCTCGTGCTCGAGTCGGTGCTGAGCGCCGCCGAGAGCATCATTACCTACCGCTTCCGCTATCGATCCCAGGCGCAGCTCGAGACGCTGCTCGACCTGCTCCTGCTCGACTCTGGCAACCCGCGCTCGCTCGCCTACCAGCTCGACCGCCTGACCGACGACCTCGACGCGCTCCCGATTCCGACCGAGCGACGGCTGCGCGAGGAGCAGCGCCTCGTCCTCGAGGCCTCGACGGCGCTGCGCCTCGCCGACCCGGCGTCGCTCGTGATCGAGCAGGACGATGGGCGGCGGCCCGCGCTCGACGCCTTCCTGGCGCACTTGCAGGACCGGCTCCTCCGTGCCGCCGACGCTGTCGACAGCTCCCACTTCACCCACCTCGTGCCAGTGTTCTCGCTGGTCGGGCCGGCGGGCACCGAGCCCTCGATCGGCCGGGCGGCATGAGATGAGCGCAACCTACCGCGTCACGCATCGCACCGAGTACGAGTACGAGAAGGAGGTGTCCACGAGCTACAGCCAGCTGCACCTGCTGCCCCGTGACCTGCCAGGTCAGCATTGCCGGACGGCTGACGTGATCGTCGCTCCCTCGCCGGAGGCTTACCGCGAGCGCCTGGACTACTTCGGCAACCGCGTCGTCTTTCTCGCGATTCACGAGCCCCACCGCGCGCTGACCGTGACCGCCACCAGCATCGTCGAGGTCGCGGATCGGCCCGATGGCCTGTCGCTGTTCGGCCAGCGCCCGTGGGAGGAGGCACGCGACGCGGTGCGCAGTGCACGGGTCCCGGATCCGGTCGACGCCGTGCAGTTCGTGCTCGACTCGCCCGTCGTCCAGGTCGCGGATTCCTACCGGGAGTACGCCGCCGCGTCGTTCACGCCAGGCCGCCACCTGCTCGACGCGGTGATGTCGCTGTGCTCGCGGATCCACGCGGACTTCGCTTACGCGCCGGGATCCACCACCGTCACGTCGTCGCTGGCGGAGGTGTTCGACCAGCGCGAGGGCGTCTGCCAGGACTTCGCCCATGTCGGGATCGCGTGCCTGCGTTCGATTGGGCTGCCGGCCCGCTACGTGAGCGGATATCTCGAGACCGACCCGCCACCGGGGCGCCCGAAGCTCAGCGGCGCCGACGGCTCGCACGCCTGGCTGTCGGTGCTGGTGCCGGACGCCGGCTGGCTCGACGTCGATCCGACCAATGATCAACTGGCAACCAGTCGCTACGTCGTCACCGCGTACGGTCGCGACTACAACGATGTCCCGCCGCTGAACGGCGTCATCTACACCAAGGGCAAGACCGAGAGCCTGCGCGTGCTCGTCGACGTCGTCGCGCTGCCCGATTAGCCGCGCGCCGATCGAGGTATAGCTTCCGGGCATGCGCGCGTTCACCTGTGACACCTGCGGTCAGCTCCTGTTCTTCGAGAACAGCCGCTGCCTGCGCTGCTCGGCCCGACTCGGCTTCGTGCCTTCGCGGCTGGGCATCGTCGTGCTGGACGAACCGGACGCGGCGACGCTGCGTCCATGCGCGAACGCCGCGCTCGCGGCGTGCAACTGGATGCTCGAGGACGACGACCCCGGTCCGCTCTGCCGCAGCTGCAGGCTGACGCGAAAGCGCCCGGCGGACGACGATCCCGACGGGCTCGCGGCGTTCACGAAGGCGGAGGCCGCCAAGCGCCGGTTGATCTTCCAGCTGCTCGATCTCGGGCTGCCGATCGGCGAGGATCTCCGTTTCGACCTGCTTACCAGTCGCCCCGAACCCGTCATCACGGGCCACGAAGACGGCCTGATCACGATCGACCTCGCCGAGTCCGACGACGCACGGCGCGAGCGGCGCCGGGCGGAGCTGCGCGAGCCGTACCGCACCA
>Ga0302324_100007149_pt1 | contig 23831 bp, 23 predicted proteins | sample Palsa_T0_1_FD_201949 | JGI IMG/M metagenome (GOLD analysis project Ga0302324, IMG submission 201949) | Peat permafrost microbial communities from Stordalen Mire near Abisko, Sweden - Palsa_T0_1 | ecosystem: Environmental > Terrestrial > Soil > Palsa > Peat permafrost | place: Sweden: Abisko... | reverse complement strand
TCCGCAACGCGGAGCCCTGCCACGCATTGGCCGCGTGCGGCCACGCACGATATATTGACCGGCGTGGATTCTTACCCAGGTAGGGGCTCAAGCCGATGAGCGAGGATGCAAGCGAAAGGATCCGTGCGATCGTGGACGGAATTTACCGTTCCGAATCACGCCGCGTGTTCGCCACCTTGGTGCGCTTGCTCGGCGACCTCGGCATTGCGGAGGAAGCACTGCACGACGCATTCCGGGCGGCGCTGGAGCAATGGCCGAAGGATGGCGTGCCTGCCAACCCGCGGGCGTGGCTGGTGTCGGCGGGACGCTTCAAGGCCATCGACGGCATCCGGCGCCGCGCCCGCTTCGACGCACTCGACGATGTCGCCGAGCAAGTCGAGAGTATCGCCGACGAGACGCAGGCCCTTGATGGCGAGGATATCGAGGATGACCGGCTGCGATTGATCTTTACCTGCTGCCATCCGGCTTTGACGCCGGATGCGCAGGTGGCGCTCACGCTGCGTGAAGTATGTGGCCTGACGACGGAGGAGATAGCGGCCGCATTCCTGATCGGTGCGCCGACGCTCGCGCAGCGCATCGTGCGTGCGAAGACGAAAATCCGCGAGGCGAGAATACCCTACGAGGTGCCGTCGCCAGACGAGTTGCCAGAGCGGCTCGACAGCGTGTTGCGGGTGATCTACCTGGTGTTCAACGAGGGCTATGCAGCCTCATCGGGAGAATCGCTGACACGGCACGACCTTTCGAGCGAAGCCATTCGTCTCGCCCGGTTGCTCACCGAGTTGCTGGCGGAGCCGGAGGTGATGGGGCTGCTCGCGTTGATGTTGTTGCACGAATCGCGGCGCGTGGCACGCACCTCCGCGACGGGCGACTTGATCTTGCTCCACGATCAGGACCGCGCGCTTTGGAACCGGGAGCGGATCGCCGAGGGCGTGGCGTTGCTCGAGCGCGCGTTGCCAATGCCGGGCAGAGGGTCGTACTGCCTGCAGGCAGCGATCGCGGCAACGCACGCGCAGGCGCCCAACTCCGATGCCACGGACTGGAGCGAGATTGTCGACCTGTACGATTTGCTTCTCGCCGCGGACCCCTCGCCGATCGTGGAATTGAACCGCGCCGTTGCCGTCGCCATGCGCGATGGAGCGCAAGCGGGTCTGGCGCTCGTCGACGCGCTCCTCGCGCGTGGCGATCTGGCGGACTACCGCCTCGCGCACGCGGCACGGGCGGACCTGTGCCGGCGCCTTGGCCGAGGGGTTGAAGCGCGCGATTCGTACCAACGTGCACTCCAGCTCACCCACCAGGAGCCGGAGCGCCGGTTTATCGAGCGCCGCCTCGCCGAACTGAGAAACTGATCGGAAGCTGTCGATTTCAGCGTGCGGCAATCGACTATCGGTGAACGGCGACTGCTGCCGGCAGTCGCGCGGTGCGTCGAATTCGGCCCAGGGGCCGGCTTCGGTTAAGAATAGGCTGCGACAACAAGGAGATAGCATCATGCGATTCATGATCATCGTGAAAGCGACCCGCGACTCAGAGGCAGGCGTCATGCCGGGGGAAGACTTGCTTGCGGCCATGCACAAGTATCACGAAGAGCTGGCAAAGGCGGGCATCCTGCTGGAAGCCTCGGGACTGCAATCGAGCGCAAAGGGTTGGCGCATCAAGTATTCCACCGACAAGCGTACTTTCGTCGATGGCCCCTTTGTCGAGACCAAGGAGCTTGTCGCGGGCTACACACTCATCCGCGTGGCATCGAGGCAGGAGGCAATCGAGTGGACCAAGCGTTTTCCCAATCCGGCGGTAGATGGCCGGGAAGGCGAGATCGAGGTACGCCAGCTGTTCGAACTCGACGATTTCCCGGCCAGCGAGGCAATCGACCGCTTTCGTGAGTTGGCAGTTGGGACAAAATAGCGTCACCCCGTGCTACATCAGAAGGAGATTGATCGTGTCACAGACCAAACCTGTCCCGGACGGCATGCGCACGGTAACACCGCATTTGACTTGCGCTGGCGCTTCCGATGCCATCGACTTTTACCAACGGGCCTTCGCTGCGGTGGAAGTCGCGCGTATGCCGGGTCCCGGAGGAAAGCTCATGCACGCGATGATCCGGATCGGTGACTCCGCCATCATGCTAGTCGACGAATTTCCGGATTACGGCTCGTTCGGACCGAAATCGCTGAAGGGTTCACCGGTAACCATCCACCTCTATGTCGAGGATGTTGACGCCTTCGTTCGCCGGGCGGTCGACGCGGGCGCGAAGATTACGATGCCGATCGCGGATATGTTCTGGGGCGACCGCTATTGCAGGCTCGAGGATCCGTTTGGCCACCAATGGTCGGTAGCCACCCACATTCGCGACATGACCCTCGAAGAGATGCAGGAAGCAATGCGCAAGCATTGAAGCGGAGCATTCCCAATGAAGTATCTTTGTCTTGTCTACCTCGAAGAGAAGCGACTCGACGAATTGCCTGATGAAGATTGCGTCGAATACGACGCCGCGATCCGCAACAAGGGTTATTGCCTTGCATCCGAGGCTTTGCAGTCCGTGCAGACAGCCACCAGCGTGCGGGTTCGCAATGGCAAGCTATCGATTACCGACGGGCCGTTTGCCGAAACCAAGGAGCAGCTGGCCGGTTTCTATATGATTGAAGCGAGGGATTTGAACGAAGCGATTCAGGTCGCTTCGAAAATCCCTCCTGCACGCATCGGCTGCATCGAAGTTCGGCCGATACGTCCAATTCGGGAGACGGTCGCAGCGCGCTCAAGGCCGGAGTGAGGGTCGGCCGCGGTCCTGCCGGCGATGTGCGGGCGCACCATGGCGCCCCCGCTTTTCGTTTCGCGTGCGGTTCTGTCCGGAGCGCGGTTAGAATAACGCGGTGGTCGACTGCCCCAATTGTCGTTCTCCGATGGCGACGCAAGCCGTCGCGGTTTACGGCGCCACCCCTCGTCAGATCGAGGTTGGCAGCTGTGCCGCTTGCAGTCTGTTCTGGTTTGACGAGTCAGCAAGCGTAGCGCTCACCGCTCAGAGCGTCCTCAGCCTGTTTCAGTATCTGGGCCAGGCAGGAGCGGCCAAGAACTCACTGGGTTCGAACCTGAGCTGCCCGCGCTGTCACAGTGCCCTCCTCTTCACTCACGACCTGCAGCGAGCAACCCGCTTTACGTACTGGCGTTGCGCCACGGACCACGGCCAGCTCATCACCTTCGGTCAGTTCCTGGCAGAAAAGAACTTCATCCGCCCTCTTTCGGCTGACGAGTTGACCAGGTTGCGCGCCAATGTGCGCCAGGTGAACTGCTGCCAATGCGGAGCGCCCATCGATCTCGCGACGGACAGCGTGTGTTCACATTGTGGGGCGCCCATCGCAATCATCGACGCCGATGGCGTTGCCAAAGCCCTACACGACCTGAGCGCGGGTGGCACAAAGGCTCCGGACGAGACGGCCGCGCCGACGACAACCGCAATGAGCGAAGCCCAAATCAATGCGTTGTTTGATCAGGAACGCATTGACGAACATGAAGGCAGCCACGACTTGCTTGCGATCGGCGCTGCGGCGATCGGTGCGGTAGTCGGGACTTGGCTGTTGTCGCGATAGTGGGCCTGCGCGCAGGTGCAGACCCACTCCGCGCTGTACGCAGACCGATTCTATCCGCCGCTGAAGCCGCGGTCGGACTTCGACTCGTTGTCCTTACGCCAGCTTGAACTTGAGCTCGCCAAGTTTCTCGATCGAGCTCACGATTTCATCGCCCGGCTTCAGCCATACCTGTTTGTCTTTCGGATAGCCAAGAATGACCCCTTCGGGTGTCCCTGACCAGATGATGTCACCGGGCTCAAGCGTCCACATCTTGCTGATGTAGGCGATCAGCTTCTGAGGGTTGAAAATCATGAAGCTGGTGTTCGACGATTGCCGCTCTTCGCCATTCACATGGGTCTCAATCTTTAGATTGTTGGGATCGCCGACCAGGTCAGCGGACACGAAGTAGGGACCGATCGGGCCAAAACTGTCCAGCGTCTTTCCGATCATCCATTGCACGCTTGGCGTTTCAAGTTGCAGATCGCGCGCGGAGAAATCGTGCGACGTGCAATAGCCCGCGACATAACTCAGGGCATCGTCTTCGGACACGTTGCGGGCCCTCTTGCCCATGACGATCAGCAGTTCCGTCTCGTAGTCGAACTTGTAGGCAACGTCACTGGGCGGCAGTTTGATCGTACAGTTATGTGGCGCGAGCGCGTTGTTGTACTTGTTGAACAGAATCGGCACTGCGGGCACCTTGAAATTCGTTTCCGCTACGTGGGCCTTGTAGTTGAGCCCGATGCAGACAATCTTGCTGGGATTTGTGAATAGCCTACCAAAGGTGACTGACGACTCCTTGACCATCGCAGGCTTGGCCCTGGGCGAGGCCTTGGCTGCGGCCACAAGCTTGTCCAGTCCCTTCGCGTTACCTTCTTTAAGCAGCTCCTCGAGCGTGTCGGGGGCCGCGATGCCGAGCAATCGGGAGGCCTTGCGCACGTCGAGCACCGTATCATGGTCCAGCTTGACGCCCAATGTCTCCGATCCATCGGCGTTCTGCATGGCAAGCAGCGTGACGTTGGTCGGCATTTCGTGAGGACCGCTGTACTTCTTCGGCTTCGCCTTCGTCTCGTTTGACGCTGACGTCGAGGTGGCAGCCATGCCGGCGGTGACGGCGCCTGCTGTCTTTAGAAAACCACGTCTGGATGTCATCTGCTCCTCCTAGCTTATGTCGACTGTTACGGGTGACGAACCGACCTCGGCGGTCGGCGACCATTCTATATAACTGTCTATCATACAAAGTTCGCAAACGGCGATCCAGCCATGCGCCGTTATCCCGTGCCTTGATCTAGAGAAAGCCGATGGATATCCACGGCACGGTCGCGACGATGATCAGCCCGACCACGAGCGCCAGCAGGTAGCCTATGATCGGCTTCATTCCTGCGTCTGGCTTGACGCGGCCGATGGCACATGCGGCGTAATAGCCGACGCCGAAGGGCGGCGCAAACAGGCCGATTCCCATCGCCAGCACGACCACCATCGCGTAGTGCACTTCGTGCACTCCGACTTGCCGCGCGATCGGAAACAGAAGCGGCCCGAACAGCACGATGGCCGGGATTCCTTCGAGCACGCTTCCCAGCACGATGAATGCCGCAATGGAGGCACCGAGAAACGTCATGGCGCCTCCCGGCAGATTGGTCATGGACTGGGCCAAGTCGCGCGAGAATCCGGATTGGGTGAGTGCCCATGCCATGCCTGTCGCCGCGCCGATGATGAGCAGGATCGCACCGGATAGGGCAGCGGTCTCCACAAGCATTGGCAGCACGCGCCGGAGATCGAACTGCCGATAAATGAAGATTCCCGCCAAGATGGAATAGACGACACCGAGCGTCGAAACCTCGGTCGCCGTCGCCACACCTTCGACCACTGCCGCTCGAATCACGAACGGCAGGGCCAGCGCCGGTATACCGATCAAAAAACTTCGCCCGATCTCGCGCAAGGTCGCTCGGCGGGTGCCGGTCAGGTCTTCGTTGCGATAGCGGTAGCCAACAACCACGCACAATGTAAGTCCGAGCACCAGCGAGGGGAGCAAGCCCCCTGTGAACAGCGCCGCAATCGAAACGCCGGTAACCGACCCGATGGTGATAAGCACCAGGCTCGGAGGGACGGTCTCGGTCTGCGCGCCGGTCGCCGCAAGCAGCGCCACCAGGTCCCCGGGCATGGCGCCGCGCTTTTGCATTTCCGGGAACAGTACCGGTGATACCGCCGCCATATCCGCGGCCTTCGAGCCGGAGATTCCCGATACCAGGTACATTGCGCCCAGCAGCACGTAGGAGAGTCCGCCGCGCACGTGGCCAATGAGATTGGCGAGGAAGGCGACCATGACCCGAGCCATGCCCGTCATTTCGATCAGCAGTCCAAGGAACACGAAGAGCGGCACCGAGAGCAGAATCAGGTGGCTCATCCCCTCGTCCATTCGTCCGATCAGCACCAGCACCGGCACCTGCGTGGCGAACACCAGATAACCAAATGTGGCCAGCGCGAAGGCGAACGCAATGGGCACGCCGGCTAAGACCGCCGCGCCGACCAGGCCGACAAAGAAGATCACCAGGTTCACGTTGCCGAGGCCCCGCAACGTTGGCTGCAACGCCCATAGCGCCAGGATGACGGCAGCAATCAGGATGAGCGCCATAAGCACGTGCTTCCAGGCGCCCACCACAAACAGGCGGAGCGTCGCACTCAGGGCCATCAGTGCGAACCCTAGCGGAAGGGCCGCTGCGCGAAGGGCGCCCGAGACCTCCAATGCGGGAGTCGTGATGAAGCGCTCTTCCGCCGCGTAATCGAACGCGGGATACAGGATCAGAATGACAAATGCGAATGCCGCAACCGTTGCCAACGCATCAAAAAAGGGACGCCAGGCCGACGAGCACATGCCGACGAGCGCCGTCATGCGCATGTGCTCGCCCCGACGAAAGGCGACCACGGCCCCGAGCATGGCAAGCCATAGGAAGAGGATCGAGGCCGCCTCATCGGACCACACCAATGGCGAGTGAAACACGTAGCGTGCCACCACCCCCGCGAAGAGAATGACGGTTTCGGTAACGACCAGCAACGCGACGAGTACTTCGGCGAAGCCGCCCAGGAGGGACTCGAGCTTCACCGCCGCCCGTCTCACGGCGATCGATACCCGAGGATAACGGCGATGATGGCGTCAGCCCCAGGCATCCACGCTAGGCCAGCTTGCCCGAATACCTCTCCAGGATGGCCCACGCGTCCGCACCGTATTTCTGCTTCCATTCGACGTAGAAACCCGCGTTGCGCAGCGCATCGCGGAACGGTTGGTTAGCTGGCGCATTGAACACGAGCCCCTTCGTCTCCAAGTCGCTTCGGAGCGTGGCGTTGAGTTTGGCCACGTCGGCACGCTCGAGAACTGCCGCGCTGTTGAGGTGCCCGGCAACGATCGTCTGCAGGTCCTTGGGCAGTCGCTCCCAGGCACGCAGATTCGCAATAACCCAGTATCCATCCCACATATGGTTGGTCAGCGAACAGTACTTCTGCACCTCGTAGAGCTTCGCGGTTGCGACAATGGCGAGCGGGTTCTCCTGGCCTTCCACCACCTTGGTCTGTAGCGCGGAATACACTTCGTTGAAGTTGATGCTCGCAGGGGCCGCGCCAAAGGCTTTGAACATCGATGTCCACAGCGGGCTGGGCGGCACGCGGATCTTGAAGCCTTTGAAATCGTCCGGGACGGCGATCGGCTTGGTCGAACTTGTGGTCTGGCGAAAGCCGTTGTCCCAGATCTTGTCCATGACCATGAGCCCTGCCTTCTTGATCTGCTCTCGAATAAAGGCTCCCAGGTCACCATCCATCGCCGCCCACACCTTATCGTAGTCCGGAAAGGCAAAGCCAATGCCGCTAATCGATGCCGGAGCAACAAGCGTGGAAAGGATGAGCCCTGACAGAGTGAACAGCTCGATTCCTCCGGCGCGAACCTGGCTCAGCGAATCGGTGTCAGAGCCGAGTTGAGAACTCGGGAAGACCTGAATGTCCACGCGACCTTTTGTGTCGGCCCTGATCTTATCCGCTGCTTCCACCGCGCGGAGGTACAAAGGGTGTGTAGCGGGAAGATTCTGGGCGAACTTGTAGCTGAACTCTGCCGCTTGCGCCCGGCCGGGCACGATGATGGCCGGCGCGATCGCCGCCGCTGCACTGCACTGGATGAATTTTCTTCTTAGCACGTTGCTCCTCCTTCTACGTTAGATCGACAGCTTACTGCATTCGTGCGCGCGTCTTCCAGTTCGCGCCTCAAATCTCCAGGACACCGGCCGCCATGAATCCGCCATCGACCGTCAGGACATGCCCGGTGATGTAGGACGCATCGTCCGACGCCAGAAAGCTGACTGGACCCGCGATCTCGTCAGGTGTGCCATAGCGCGCCATCGGCAGCGCGCGAAGGTAGTTGCTGCGCATCGTTTCGGAATGAAGCACCTGGGTGAGCGGTGTGTCGATCGGCCCTGGTGCGACCGCGTTGACGGTGATCCCGTACTTTGCGAGCTCGATGGCCATCTGCCGTGTCAGACCGATTACTGCCGCCTTTGACGTGCCATACGCGGTGCGCCCGCCGCTGGCGCGCATGCCACTTACGGAGGCCAGGTTGATGATGCGACCCCATTGGCGTGTGCGCATCAGGTGCGCCGCATGCTGCCCGCACAGCATCGCGCCGGTGACATTGACCGCCATCACCTTGCTCCAATGCTCGATAGGGTAGTCGACAAACGCAAATGTCTTGGCGATACCGGCGTTGTTGACGAGAACATCGCAGCGGCCGTAGCGCTGCGCCACCGCCGCGAAGCCGGCGGCGATCGATTCGGCGTCGCAGACGTCCATGGCCAGCGGCCATGCGTCGAGTCCTTGGGCGTTGAGCTCGGCTGCCGTCTCGGTCGCGGCAGGTCCGTCAATGTCGGTGATCATCACCGCATGGCCATCGCGTGCGAGCCTCCTGGCGATCGCCGCGCCAATCCCCATTCCAGCCCCGGTAACCAGGGCGACCCGCTTGTCCATCTAACCACTCCTCGGCCACGAGTTTCCGGCACGCTAATCGCCGCCAACCTGCGGCGCAAGCACCCCGGCGCAGGCACGGATGTTGCTCTTGTTCTGCATGGGAACGGTACGGATTGCCCAACGCGGTTCCAACCGCGGTGAGAGAAATACTTTGGCACATATCTCGCGTGCCGTGGTGAGGTCGAAAGTGCCCTTGAACGGCACGTGCGAATGCGGAAAGGATGCCCAGATGGCTACGATTTTGAGAGCAGTTTCCTTAAGAGGAACAATGACTTCGATCGCTTCGGCGGCGGCTGGCCGGCAGCGGCTCAGCCTCCCCTCGGCGCGGTTCGTTCTCGGTGCGGTGCTGTTGATCGCCGCGGCGTCCTTCGCGCTCGCGCCCGTCAGAGCCTTGGCGTCGAACGTCAAATTTGTCGGAAATGCGGGATATACGTACACCGGCGACGTCGCGGTTCTGACCGCCGACGAGATCCGCAATTTCGACTCGTCTGGCTCAACCGGTCCTCTGCATCTGGAGCTCTGGGCGATTGCGGCGCCCTTCGATGGCGGTCCAATGACCGGATACAAGCTTGCCGAGTACACGCTTGGCCAGCTCGTCGCGGGATTCAGTTATTCGCACGTCTCGTCTGGCACCGTGCCGTTTACGCCCCCGCCGGCCGGCGAATGGACCTTCACAATTATCGTGACCGAATACACCTCGGGCGCACCGGTAGACGATGGATGCCTTCCGGTCAATAGCGCAAAAAACGAAAACTACACCTACACTGCGTGCATGCACGCGTCAGGATTTGTCAAACGGTAAGCGTCAGGCTCGCGTGGCCCCGCCCGATTCACCGCAGGGGCCGACCACAAAGAACCGCGAAGGCGACGCCTTCGCGGTTTTTTATCGTTTTGCCGACGCCACCAGAAGAATCCGGCCGCGAATTCACTGCGGACACTTGAGACGATTCAATTCCGGTCCAAGCTTCCGAGTCCTGCATTGGCGGGACTTGATCGCGTCCGGCGTTCGATCTCGTCGGCGAGCGCCTGGAAACGGCGGGCGACATTCTGCTTGACCGCAAGGCGCTCGATGGGACCAAACAACGCGAGCCCCGACTCCAGCGTCCCGCTGTATTCAAGCCTCACTTCGCCTCCCACCGGTGTAAGCACGTAGCGGCTGTTGAATGCATGCAGATCGCCTGCGACGACGCGCGAATCCAGACGCGTCGGCGCGATTTCGGTGATCTCGAATGTAACTTCCAGTGGCCTGCGCAACAGCCACAGCGAGACCTCGCCGGACTGCTCTACCGTGACGGTCGCTCCCTTTCGCGCTACGACTCGACACAGTTGCAGCCCGGGAATGAAGTCAGTGTAGCGCGAGTAGTCGGTTAGCACGCTCCACGCGGTTGCGGCGTCGGCATTCAATACCGCATTGGCCTCGATTTCAATTTGGTCGGCATCGCTGGTGACGTCGATCGTGACCGTCGCTGCCACGGCGCCTCGCGCCAGCAGCAAGACCGACATGATCGCAATGCGATAACCTTGACTACGCGCCTCAGCAGACACGAGTGAACGTGCTCAGGGCCGAGGCACTCGGTACGGTGGCCGCAGAGCAACGTGTAACAGGACCTGCAGCTTGGCGTGTCGAAGGCGCATCGGGTGGTGCCGCCGAGGCGGGAAGGGGATCATGCCGTAATTCGCCGCATATGCTGACCCGTCATCATACGCCGGGCCGTCGTCTTCGACCTCATATCCGGGGCGCAGCACGGCCCCGTTGTCGGCTGCGGCGCTACGGTCATCGGCTGCACGCTCGGAAGGGCTTTGGTCCAGCGCGTCGCGCTCGTGTTCGAGTCGCGCCACGGCCCTCGGATCCGCAGTTCCGGGCCGGATGTCGAGTTGTTCACCGTCCTGGCATGGCAGGTCGGTGTAGACAAGTCCCAGATTCCGATCCAAGCATTTGTAGATCGGCGCGGCATCAGCCCAACCGCTTCCCGCGAGCATGATCAGGCACAACGCTAGACACCCGCTGCCTGCAGCGCTAGCCTTGCTCACTGTTCGCGGCTTCATCACAGTGCTCCTGCCCCTGCCAACAGGCGTCCACTGCGGTTTATTCCCCGACGAGCCTCGCCGGGCGTCGACTGCCAGGCGTTGCGCGCGCTGTTCGTGACGAGGAAATGCTACGGGCTTGGTGCGAATACTGACCATGGCAGAATCTGCCTTCATACGAAATACACGATGCCGGACAAATCCCTAGCAGCCGGGCAAGCCGAGTGGACCCGTGCGGTTGAACTCGATCGGCTGCAACCCTCGGGTCGAGTCGCGGTAAAGGTTCAGGGCAAGCATATTGCGCTTTTCCTCCTCGCCGGTGACATCCTCGCCTGCAACAATCGTTGCCCCCACGAGGGTTATCCGCTGGTGGAAGGGGTGCTCGATGCCGATTGCGCGCTAACCTGCAATTGGCACAACTGGAAATTTGACCTGAAGACCGGCACCACCATTCAAGGGGGCGACAATCTGCGCATCTATCCTGCGAAAGTGGACGATGGCGCCGTGTGGCTGGATATCCGCGACCCGCCACCCGCGGAACGCGCAGCCCGCGCGCTGCGGGATCTCCATCATGCGATGGCCGAAAATGACACCGCCCGGATCGCGCGCGAGCTTGCACGCATGGGCACTGCCGGCGCCCAGCCCGAGCTGGCGCTGGCCGATGCCGTTCGTGCGACGCATACGCGACTGCGCGACGGGATGACACACGCGTACGCCGCAGCCGAAGCCTGGCTGCGCCTGCGCGACACGCTCACGGATGACGCATCGCGCCTGGCCTGCGCGACTGAAGCGCTTGCGTACATCTCATTCGACACCTTGCGCGAGAAGTCGTATCCGTTTACCACCGCGCAAGCACCATGGAATGCCCAGGATTTCGCGACGGCGGTCGAGGCACAGGACGAAGACTGTGCGATCGCACTGTTGAATGGCGCATCCGCACAGGGCCTGCACTTTACCGACCTCGAGCCCGCGCTGGCCGAGGCTTCCTTGGCGCATTACAACGATTTTGGTCATTCGCTGATTTACCTCATGCATGTGCGACGGTTGATCGAGCGGCTGGGGACCGATGTGGAAATGCCATTGCTTTATGCGTGGCTGCGGTCGTTGGTCCTCGCCACGCGGGAAGACCTGTTGCCCGATTTTCGCCATTACGCGCAGGCGGTTCGGGCGTGGCCCGAGTCCGTGCAGCAGCGCGGCTCACTCACAGGTATCCACGCATTCGAGGGGCAATCGGTGCGCCAGGTGCTGGATTCGGTTGTGGCGGCCGCCGGCAATCCGCCCCTCGACATTTGCTTCACGCTTATGGAGGCAGGCGCACGACACATGCTGCGGTTCGACGAGCGGCATGCACTGCGCACGGACAACAGCGTCGCGGACAATGTTGGCTGGCTGGACTTCACCCACGCCCTCACTTTCGGTCATGCGCTACGCGAGCAGTGCGCTCGCCAACCACACTTGTGGCCGCAGGGGCTGCTGCAGCTGGCGATGTTTGTCGGGCGCAACAGTGGATACCTCGACCCGAATATGAGCGCGAAGAAGGCGCTTCGAAAATGGACGGTCAGCGACGAAGCTGGTTTCCATGAAAACGCCATCGCGGCCATCGTCGATCATGGCATCGGACTGCCGATTTTTCCGGCACACCTGCTCAAGACCTGGAGCGCGGTGCGCGACGAAGTGGCAGCCGGCTTGCCGCCGACTGTGGCCACGGCCATGCTGGCTGCCGTGCACCGCCTACTTGCGGTGCGTTTCAAACAACGACACGGATTGCGCACCGCGCATCAGGCGCTCGCGTTTGTGAGGAGGGAGGGCTAGGTGCCGCGCGATGGCCGACAGTCGGTGGTCGTGCCGTCGCAAATACCGCGCGCGAAGCGCGGCAAGCGTCGCTACCCGGGATTTCTGACGCCGCTCGATTCCGGTCGCGAGCGCTTCGGCCCGGGCATCAGGTCGCCCTCAGCGCCGGGGCGCGCGGGCGCGGCCATTCCTGCACCGAGGTCGTATTCGCGTCCGCCCCACTGCGTGGGTACGCGGGCGCGCAGGTCATCCGCGGCCTCGTACAGAAGTTTGCCGGTGAGCCATGCGCCGATGACGTGCAGGGGTGCGGTCCAGGCCGGTGCGCGTGCTACGGCGGCGATCCGCAGCAGCGCGCCTAGCCACACCAGCGTGGCCACGAGCCAGAGACCAAGCAGCGGTAACCCTTCCCGGAAACCACGTTCGGCCAGCAGTCCGCCGTAGAGTCCGCAGCCAAGCGTCCATAGCGGCAGAACGACCCCAAGAAAGTGCACCCGCATCGCTGAAATCGACATCCTTGACACCCGGCGATTCGCAGCCTCGGTGTAAATCCGCTTCCAGCCACGTCGAAACTGCGCCCAACTCGCGTACATCCTGCAGCGCAGCAGCCCTGCCGCGAAAAAGACGCCGGCATTGCGTCGGCGGTCGTCGACGATGAGCCGTGCCAGCGCCAAGTCTTCGAGCAGGGCCCCCTTGACCGCAGCGTGCCCACCGATCGCATCGTATGCGCCACGCGTGAAGAGCATGAACTGGCCGTTGGCGAACGCGCGCCGATCCTTAAGACCGTTAGCGCGCATGAGCGGATATTGGCGCATCAGTTCCAGGGCACACGCCGTCTGTACGACACGCTCGAACCAGGTGTCGTGCGTCAGCGTGCTGATGAGGCTCAGTAGATCGAGCTTACGCCGCCGCATAAGCGCGAGGGACGCCGCGATGCAGCCCGGCTCGAAGACCGTGTCGGCGTCGGCGAAGAGCAGGAATTCGGCGTCTTGTGCGCCGCGCGACCGTGTCACACCCGCGTGAACGGCATGCGTCTTGCCTGCCCAGCCATCCGGGCACGCATCGATTTCGACGACCTCGAAGCGCGGGTCGCCTGCGATCCCCGCCTGGACGAGCCGCGCCGTATCGTCGGTACAGCGATCGAGTGCTAGCACGACCCGCAACTGCGGGTAGGTCTCCGCCCGCAAGGACCGGACGAACCCCTCGATTACCCGCGCCTCATTGTGAGCCGGCACCACCGCGCACACCCGGCCCGTCGGCGGGTCCGCGGCGGCAAGACTCTCGCCAAGGCGCAGCGTCGGGACGACGCGCATCGAACGTGCGACGTCAGCCCATACCACTGCCCACACAACGGTGGTGAAAACGGCACCCGCGCCGAATACCCAGGCGATTGTTTCCAGGATCCAGTGAGGATTCGTCAAGGCGTCTGCGGCGATCTGCGGCTTGTGCGCAGGGTAGTCCGAAGTCTACACGATGCAATCCACCGGCGAAGTGGTGCGATGCCAAGCTGCTCAGCCTGGCACCGCGCTAAAAACGCATCACTGATCCTTGGATTTTTGCCAGGTTGTATCAGGATTGAACAGCGTCATCTTTGACGCGATGGTCTGTGTCTCGTGACCAAGATTCTTTTCGTAGACCACGCCATCGTGATTGCAAGTGAACGTCATTACGCCGGAATTTCCCCAACGCGCCGGATAGGCGACGAGTCCAAAGCCGCCGATCATCTTGCCCTTGACGACGTAGTCGTAGGCGCCGCCCGGTGCATCCTTGCCCTGCCCGGTGAGGATTTTGTAGAGATACCCGTGGTAGGGCTCTCCGGGCCCTGTCTTGCCGTAACCCTGGCTGCGCGCGCTCGCCGCCAGCGGCCCAAGCGGGCTGGGCGGTTCGCCCTCCGTCGTCTTCCAGTAGAGACCGTCATGCGTGCCGGGCGTGCTCGACAGCTTTTGCGCGTATATAAGCAATCCGTCACCATTGTGGTCTAAAGCGGCGTATTCGCGCTGCGCGTCGACATAGGCAAGGCACACGCTGATCGCCGACAACTCGTTGCGGCCAATGCGACGATCGAGCACCTGCTCATCGCCCTCTTTGGCATCGAATTGCCAGCGATTATTCTTCATCACCAGCGGATACGGGAACGGAAAGTCATCTGAACCGACCAGCAGCGTCGCCATGGAATCGCCGGATCGCTCGAACTTCACCGATTTGTCGTAGGCAGTCACAAAGGCCTCGCGTGCATCGTTGTCCTGCACGGGGTCGCCCGACCGGATGAGCTTGCTCGCGCCCGGCCCGAGCACGCGCCAGATTTGCTTTAGCTCATTGGCGCGCATCGCCTCGGCAAGCGCAGCCGCGGCCTCTTCCGGCGATGCAAACGTGCTTTGGACATAACCGGGATGAGGCGACGTGCCTGCCGGCGCCGGTTCGGCGGCGCGCGCGAGGGGTGCGGCCCAGGCGAGCGCTAGCAGGCACATTATTGCCGTCCGCGGGATAGTGCCCATGTGGGCGATTTTCATGCCGTTCAGTTGGGATTCCATTAGCGACCTCGCCCCTGTCCACCGCCACCGCCACCGCCACCGCCTCCGCCTCCACCTCCGCCTCCACCTCCGCTGCGATTCCCGCTGGGGGCAGCACGTTGCTGCTGCTGCGGTGCCGCGCGTTGTGGCGATTGCATCGTAGCGCGGCTTTGCGCCCCGCGGTTCGCTTCCTTTTGCACCTGTGGGCGCGTTTCAGGCTGATACGTTGGCGCGGGCCGGGATGGCGCCGGTGGAGAAGGACGCGTGGCAGGCACCTGCGGCGCCGGCCGCGACGGGTTGCTCCCGGCTCCCGGCGACGGCCTCGAAGGGCTTCCGGTCCCCGGCGAGGGCCGCGTCAAGTTATTATTCCCGCCCGTCGAGGGGCGCGTCAGGTTGTTGTTCCCGCCCGGCGCGGGCCGGGAAGCGTTATTGCCCTCCCCCGGCGCCGGACGCGTCAGATTGTTGTTCCCACCCGGCGAAGGGCGCGTCACATTGCCCCCAGAGCCAGGCGTTGTTCCCGGGGAGGGTCTGGATACATTGTCGCGACCGCGATAATTTTCCCGCGTCTGCACCCCCGCGTTGTTGGTCGGACGGTATTTGTTGCCGGTCGCCGTGTCGCGATACGCCACACCGCGGCGGTGCTCGACATTGTGATTCCAGTTGCCGTTTTGCGCGTAACGATCCCGGTACTGCGGTCTATTCACCCAAATATTATTGTTGTTGATGTTGATATTGACGGTGTTGCCGCCCCAGTTGGGGCGACACCAGCCCCAATTGTTGGCAGTGATTGCCCATGCCGTCCCCCAGAAGACGCCCGCCGCGAAGGCGCTCGAGTACGGCGGGTAGCCCCATATGGGCGGCGGATACCAGAACCAGGGACGATAGGCGGGCGCCCACCATGCGCCGTAGATAACGGTCGGGTTGTACACCGGGACGTAGACATATTGCGTCTGCGCCGGCTCGATGATGATCGTCTTCTCTTGCACCACGACCTTCTGTTCTTGGTTACTCTGCAGGTTACCGGCCTGCTGCGCCTTCAGGCGCAGCGACTGTACCGTGCGCATCACACCGGCCTCGTCGTCAAGAAACGCATCGCCGAGCCGCTGTGTCCAGTCGAGGTGCTCATTCATCATGTCGAGGACCTGCGGAAATGCCGCCAGTGAGAGGACACTCGGATCCCACGTCTTGTCCTTCAACGCGTCGTCGAGCGCAGTGCCCTTTAGCTTGGGATTAGCCTTGACGAAGCGCGCCGCCTCGACAACTTCGAGCGGGTACGTCGATGCCATCAGCACCTGGGTGAGCAACTGGTCCGGATAAAGCGCGATCGGTGCCAGCAGCGAATCGAGCAGGTCTTGGGATATCGGCGTCGCGGCGGCCGGCGCCGCACTCGGCTGCGCCGATTGCGTATCCTGCGCCCAAACGGGGATCGCCACTGTCAGCATCGCAGCCGAAGCGACGAGCGCCACATAACGGAAACAATTCATGAGTACTCCATTGGGGAACCACCGGGGCGGCTGGCCTACCGTCCTCAAGACCTGCATTATGCCAATAATCGCCTCCGGGCGCCCTTCTACCGATTCTTATCTTGAATTCACATATCGGCCGAAGCCGCGAGATCGAATTCGCGACGCGCGCTATCGCATGTCCAATCCTCGGGAGCGAGTCACATGACCGATCAACCAAAGCACCCCGTCCAATCGATTGCCGATCGTTGGGCGAGGCTTCCGCTGCCTAAGCGGGCGGCGCTGTTTCGTCAACTGCCGAGGGGGCAGCAGGACGACTTCTTTCTTGCGCTCAACGTTCACGACCAAGCCGCGCTCCTTGGCGCCCTGCCCGAAGACGAGCGACGGCTGTGGATGCGGTTACTCGCCCCGGACGACGCGGCCGATGTGGTGCAACACGTCGACGACGTTGAGCGAGCCGGCTTGCTGAATCTCCTGGATGACTCAACGCGCAAGGAAGTCAATGCCCTGCTGGCGTTCAAGGAGGATGAGGCAGGCGGGCGGATGGATCCCCGCTTTGCGCGCGTGCGCGCCGATCTTCCCAGTGACGAGGCCATTTCCTACGTGAGAAGGCAGGCGGGTCATTTCCGGTCCATCGATTACGTCTACGTTCTCGATCCGGACCAGCGCTTAATCGGAGTCGTGTCCCTTCGGGAGCTATTCCTTGCCGATACGCATAGATTAGTCCGGGAAATCATGCACACCGACCTGATCGCGGTCGACGAACACATGGACCAGGAACAAGTTGCGCGCGTGCTGCGCAAGAGTCACCTGCTTGCGATTCCGGTGCTCGATGAGAACCAGCGCATGGCAGGGTTCGTAACGCTGGATGACATTGTCGACGTCATCGACGAGGAAGCCAGCGAAGACATGCAGAAGGTTGGCGGCATGGAAGCCCTGGACGAGCCCTACCTTAGCACTGGCTTTTACCAGCTGGTGAAGAAGCGCGCAGGTTGGCTGGCAGTATTGTTTCTTGGAGAAATGCTTACAGCCACCGCTCTGGGCCACTTTGAAAGCGAACTCGATAAGGCCGTTGTGCTGGCGCTGTTCCTGCCCTTGATCATCAGCAGCGGTGGAAACTCCGGCTCGCAGGCGACCACGCTCGTCATTCGTGCCATGGCGCTCGGCGAAGTCGTGATGCGAGACTGGCTTCGCGTCGTCAGACGCGAAGTGTTTGCAGGTATTGTTCTAGGAAGCATTCTCGGCGCGATCGGCTTGGCGCGCATATTCGCCTGGCAAGCAATGTTCGGATCGTACGGCGAGCATTACTTTGTCCTTGCGCTCACGATCGCATACAGCCTGGTCGGCGTCGTCTTGTTTGGCACGATGGCTGGTTCGACGTTGCCTTTCATACTTCGTCGCTTCGGCCTCGATCCTGCCAGCGCATCGGCGCCGTTTGTTGCGACACTTGTCGACGTGACCGGCCTGATCATCTACTTCACGGTGGCAAAGCTGGTCTTGACCGGTACGCTGCTTTGAGATCGCTACCACGTGCGCGCCCGTGGCTGAACACGGAAATCCCTCCGCCACGGTTTTCGTCATTTGCTTGCGTTCGTCCCGTGCTGCGGCGCCGCCGCAATCTAACGTTGAAGTTCCTTGCGGATTGCCACCAATTCACGTCTGCGCGCCGCGTCCGGCTTCGGATATGTCATTTTAAGTCCTTCAAGCGTATCAAGGATGATTCGGGAAACGATCAGCTGCGCACTGCCCTTGTCATCGGCGGGCACGACGTACCAGGGCGCCATGCTTGTACTGGTTGCGCTCAGGCATTCCTCATAGGCCTTCATGTACTGCTTCCAATATTGCCGCTCCTGTATGTCCGCCATGCTGAATTTCCAGTTCTTCCCGGGCTCGTCGATGCGCGCCAGAAAGCGCTTTCGCTGCTCCTCCTTGGAGAGGTGGAGGTAGAACTTGATGATGCAGGTTCCATTGCGGGAGAGATGCTTCTCCAGACCCACGATGGACCGATACCGATCGCGCCAAACTGTCTCGCCATGATGCGACGCGTCCGGGAGGCCTTCACTGCGAAGAATTTCCGGGTGGACGCGGACGATGAGCACCTCCTCGTACTGCGATCGGTTGAAAATTCCGATCCGGCCGCGCTCGGGCAGATTGCGGGTGGCGCGCCAGAGGAAATCGTGTTGCAACTCTTCAGCGCTAGGATGTTTGAAACTGAATACCTGGCAGCCTTGGGGGTTGACCCCGGACATCACATGCTTGATGGCGCTGTCTTTTCCGGCCGCATCCATCGCCTGAAAAATCAGCAGAACCGCATAGCGGTTGGACGCGTAGAGAAGCTGCTGCAGCGCGCTCAGTTGCGCCACGTGCTCATCCAAAAGTTCCTTGTGGTGCTCCTTGGACGTATACGCGGGCTCCACGTAGGTGGGCCGCTGCTTGAGATTGACCTTTTTCCCAGGTTGGACGCGGAAATCAGCGGTCTTGACCTTCATGTTGATCCTTTCGATCGTGCGCGATGCGTGGCGCTTGCTCTGGCGGCCTAGGGCGCGCATTGTAAGAGCGACCTGGCATCGTCCTGGCACCTCATTATGGACGCTGCCGCAGGCGGCCGGAGGCTACTTGGCTTCGGCCGGTTGCGCCGCGATTTCACGAAACCACTCTAACGCGGTACCAAGTAACTGCGCGTCGACAACGTGTCCGCCGCGAAAGTACTCGATGCGGATGTTTCTGAAACCTGCGCGCCTCAGCTCGTCGCGAACACCGCGATGATCGGACGGTGTGGACACTTCGTCCTTCTCTCCAGATTGCAGGAAAACAGGAATGCCTCGAAAGGCCTCGGAAAGAACCTTGAATTGGTGCGCTCCAGATACAAGCGTGTTCTGGTTGATGCCGGCGAGGTAGACCCCCATGATTGCGCGGTTCTGGCTCGCGAATGCTGCCGCAAGCCAGCCGGAATATTTCGAGCCGCCGCTGAATCCACCGAATGCCAGAGGCGCCTTGCCCGCCCCGGGCCATTGCAATTCCAGCACTGCAAGCGCCGCCGTATTGAGCACATAGCGCAAGGTTACATCATCCTGCTCCACGGAGATGTCCTCTTCTGGATCCGCAGCCACCAATATCCACCCGTCCGCAAGCGCGGTGTCAGCATAGACACCCAGGAGCTGGCGGCTCGAATTGTATTTTGGATCGGAGGTTGCGCTGATGACCATCACTGGCCAGCTCCCTGCCATGTCGAAATTCGCGGGCACTGCGATCGTGACAAGCGCATGCGTGACCGGGGAGAGCGTGCCGCGTCCCGCGAGTTGCCGAAGCTCTGGAGTCAGTTCGACCTTGAACTCGCTCAAGCCGCCGGCAAGCAGGCGTTGTGCCATGAGTGCGGTTGAAAGGAGATAGAGCGCAAGCAGCGCGAGCGGCCGCATCATGCCGTGCTCGACACGGTGCAGCCTTGACTTGTTCGCGCTCCGTTGCATGAGCAATGAGGGAACTCTACGCAGGTCAGCCGGAGGTATCGGCCTTGGCACGCTCACGGCTGGTAATGCGGCCGATGCCGTGCGTGGTTCCCGTGATCACAACCATAGATTTCAGGCGCGCGCACCGACGGTTTTTTCCATCCATGTTCACCAAGTTCTCGTCGCGGCGAGAATGGCGACCTCAACGCGAGCGGTGATCGGCTGCGTCAGTTCGACGGCCAGTCCGCGCCCAAGCCGATCGGCTCCGCATGCGGCGGCAATGTATCATAGCCGATGTGCACCGCGTACTGCAGTCACGCTGACCTCGCGCAGGCCAGCCCGAGTGAATAGTGGAATCGAGCGACAGGATCGTGATGGCCGCAGCAATGCGAACACCTTGGTGGGCCTGGGCTGGACCTGTTCTGGGAATGGCCATCCTTATCGTGACGATCATCATCGACACCCGTGGAGTCGTTGCTGCGGCTGCGGCAGCGGCCCTGATCGCCGCGGTATTCGCGGCCGTATACCACGCCGAAGTGATAGCACACCGGGTTGGCGAGCCGTTCGGGACGCTTGTCTTGGCGGTCGCAGTGACCATCATCGAGGTGACGCTGATTGTGACTCTCATGGTTGGGCCGACCGCAGACAAGGCGTCGCTGGCCCGTGATACGGTGTTCGCCGCGATCATGATCGCGTGCAATGGCATTGTCGGCCTGTGCCTCCTCCTGGGCGGTGCGCGCCACCATGAGCAGGGCTTCCAGGTCCAGGGAGCGAGCGCCGCGCTGGCGGTGCTCGCGGCCCTCACGACGCTCTCACTGATACTGCCCAACGTCACGACGAGCGTGGCCGGTCCGCTGTTCAGTACGTCACAACTTGTCTTCGCCGGAACGGCCTCGCTCGTGCTCTACGGTTCGTTCGTATTCGTGCAAACCGTGCGCCACCGCGACTACTTCCTGCCAGTCGTAGGCGGCGGTGTGGCGACGGCCTTGCCGCCTTCCAACAAGAACACGCTGATCAGCACCGCCTTGCTTCTAGCCTCGCTGGTTGCGGTCGTCGGCCTTGCCAAGGCGCTTACACCGACGCTGGAGATCGGCGTCGCATGGCTTGGCGCACCCAAGGCCGCAATAGGTATTGTCATCGCAACATTGGTATTGCTGCCCGAGGGGCTGGCCGCGCTGAACGCAGCACGGGCTAACCTGCTGCAGACGAGCTTGAATCTGGCGTTGGGATCGGCGCTGGCGACCATTGGCCTGACGATACCGGTGGTTGCAGCAGCGTCGATCGCGCTCGGCCAGCCGCTCGAGCTTGGGTTGCGGCCGAAGGAGGAGGTCCTGCTTGCGCTCACGCTCTTTGTCGGCGTGGTCACCTTAGGCACCGGCCGCACCACGGTACTTCAGGGCGTCGTGCACCTGGTCATTTTCGCGGCTTTCCTGTTCCTCGCCGTGGCGCCGTAGGACGATTGCCTTTTGGGATGCTTTAGCGATGCTCGGGATGTGTCTCGAGCCAGGCTGCTCCCTCGGGTGTCACCTCCAGGCTCCCGTCGATGCCAAATTTTGCATAGCCTAGATCCAACGCACGTTTCGACAGATCCGCGCCGCCCGCCCCTCTTTGGCCGAGCTCCGTAAAGACCTGCAGCCCACGGAGGGCGATCTCCTGCTCTCGATCAAGACCGCATTCGCGCTCCTGGTCTTCAGAGGTAATCAACGCAGCGAATTCCCGGCCGATGCGATCCCTGTCGCCGGGGGCCGCCGCGCCGACGATGAAGACACTGTATGAGCCTGGGTCTTCTCGCGGTTGGCGAAGCAAGGTGTCCGCGACCACTGCCGCGTTTTCGGCGGGGAGAACGCCAACGAGCCTGAACTCGTTCTTGCGCACATCCCGAGAAAGCAGAACAACGCCCGGGCCGCTAAAGCGAATGACATCCTCGTCACGCCATAGGCGAAACCGGATTGGATTGTAATGGTGCAACAGTGAAGCCTGAGAAGTCGCCATAAGTTCCTCTTGAAAAACTGTTTGCGTGAATTATACTTCAATCGTGGCGGGCAGGACAATTACGACGGCTGTTGCGGCGCATCGACTCGGGGTGACGCGGCAGCGCGTACAGACGCTCTGCCGTCAGCGACGCATCCCTGGCGCACGACTGATCGCCAATCGCACCTGGCTGTTGCCGTCGAATTTCGAGGTGAAGCCGGGTTCTCGTGGGCCCGCATTGGGCCTGTACCCGCCGGGGCCAAAAGGCCAGCGATGAGGGCAGCCGAATGCGTTTGACTCGCCGACATTTTGTCAACCTATCCATTCTTGCCGCCTCAAGCATGACGATACGAGGCCAGTCTGCACTTGGGGCTGATGTTGCGAAACGCCCTGCGAAGCAATTGCGCATTCTGATTCTGGGCGGCACCGGCTTTACGGGGCCGCATCAGATAAGGTACGCGCTGGCACGTGGCCACAAGGTGACTCTGTTTAATCGCGGCAGAGAAACCAGCGCATGGTCCGGTCAGGTTGAAGAACTGATTGGCGACCGAAACACCGGGGATCTGAAGGCGTTGGAAGGCCGCGAGTGGGATGTGTGTATCGACAATCCCACGACACTCCCGTTCTGGGTGCGGGACGCCGGCCGCGTACTGCATGGCAAGATCGAGCAGTATGTTTTCATCTCGACGGTCTCGGTATATGCCGAGGCCGACAAGCCGGCCGATGAGTCTGCCGCTCTCGTGACCTATGACGGTGCCGATGCGATGGCGGAGACGTCGGACTCGTTTCGCGCCAACGTCGGCGCACTTTACGGACCTCTCAAAGCGGTAAGCGAGCAGGAGGCAAAAAAACAGTTCCCGGGAATGACCACCGTCATCCGACCGGGACTTATCGTGGGACCGGGCGACGAGAGTGACCGTTTCACCTACTGGCCTGTCCGCCTCTCGCGCGGCGGTGAAGTCCTGGCGCCTGGCAACGGCTCCGATCCGGTGCAATTCATCGATGCGCGCGACCTTGCCGAGTGGACGATCCGAATGGCTGAATCGCGTACCTTTGGTACATTTAACGCAACGGGCCCGGCACTCCCCCTGCAGATGCACGATATGCTGACCGCGATCGCAACATCGATACACGCGGATGCGCGACTGACATGGGTGCCGGTTGAGTTTCTGGATGCGCAGAACGTCGCGCCATGGCGTGATATGCCGGTATGGGTTCCGGGCCAAGGCGACAGTGCAGGGTTCGCAAGACGCAGCATCCGCAATGCACTCGCCGCGGGCCTCACGTTCCGCCCGCTCACGGTCACGGCTCCGGATACGCTCGCCTGGTTCAAGCAGCAGCCCGCCGAGAGACAGGCAAAGTTGAAAGCTGGCTTAGCTCCCGCCCGAGAAGAGGAGTTATTGTCGCAATGGAAATCCACATCGCGCGTCGGCTAAGCGAGTGCCAGAGCCAGCGGGTGAACCTGTCTTATGAGTCGATAGGTTTCAGTTTGGGCACCCCGACAGCGGCCGCGCTCCCCCACACCGGCCCCGATTCCTTGACCCGTCCGTGCTGGAGCAACCGACCTTTCGAGCCACCACAAATAACGTCCCTCTTAGGACGCGGTCGCGGGCTGCACGTTCTGCGGAAACAGATAGCGCCGCGCGTCATCGTCCATTTCCGATTTGAACGCGTGCCTGTCCTTTAGCGCCAACGCCCGTGCCGCCGCCGGCCGGGCATTGATTTCGTCGACCAACCGCTTGACGTTAGGCCAATTCAGCAACGCATCGTCGCCCAGCACAAACGGCACGTTGCGTGCCCAGCCCCACACGTCCATATCGGCGATCGTGTAGGCGTCGCCCAGCATGTAGCGGTGCTTGGCAAGTTGTGCGTCCAGAATGTCGTAGTGCCGCTTGGCCTCGAACAGGTAACGATTGATGGCATACGGCAACTTCTCGGGGGCGTGGTGCTTGAAGTGCACGGCCTGCCCGGAATAGGGTCCTATGCCGGAGGCCACGAACATCAGCCAGGAGTAAAGGCGACCGCGGGCCGCCGGCGAGTTTTCGGGGAGAAACTTCCCCGTCTTGTCGGCTA
>Ga0302324_100007146_pt1 | contig 23836 bp, 26 predicted proteins | sample Palsa_T0_1_FD_201949 | JGI IMG/M metagenome (GOLD analysis project Ga0302324, IMG submission 201949) | Peat permafrost microbial communities from Stordalen Mire near Abisko, Sweden - Palsa_T0_1 | ecosystem: Environmental > Terrestrial > Soil > Palsa > Peat permafrost | place: Sweden: Abisko... | reverse complement strand
GGGCTGACCGACTGGCATCGGCTACAGCAGCGGTCGCGCGCCCACCAGGCTAAGTGCGCTGGCCGCGAGGCGGCAGCCGCCGGCGAGCGCTTCCCCGGCAGGCTTCTTGTCGAGCCAGGCCGGCAGGAATCCGGCGACGAAGGCGTCGCCGGCGCCGGTTCCGTCCACGACCTGCTCGACTGGCGGCGCACTGACCCGCACCGCGTCAGGACGGCCGCCAGCGTACATCATCGCGCCGTCGGCGCCGAGCTTCATGACGACCTGGGGATACCACGCGTTCAGCACCCTGGCGGCCTGGCTGGCGTCCTCCCGGCCGGTCAGCACCCGGCCCTGGTCAGGGTTGACGAAGATCAGCGTGGCGCCGTTCGTGAGCTGCAGGAAGGGCTCTGCGCCGACACGGCTGAGCGGGGCCGATGAGGCGCCGTCCACCGAGATCGTCATGCCGGTCCGCTGGGCGTGATCCATCGCGGTCAGCACGGCCTGGCGGGATCCTGGGTTCAGCAGCGTATAGCCGGAGATGTGCAGGTGGCTGCCCGGAGTGAAGAGGTCCTGGGGCAGATCGTCGGGGGAGAGCGCGGCATTAGCGCCGGGGTCGGACAGCATCGTGTGGTCGCCCTTGTGCGTGATCATGACCACGCAGGTCCCGGTCGGCCGCTCCGGGTCCATCACGAGCCGGGCGTCGACGCCGTAGCCCATCAGCTCCATGTCCCTGTTGCGGCCGGCGATATCAGCGCCGCGGCGGCCGACAAAGGCCACCTCAGCCCCGTCCACGGCGAGCCAGGCGGCGATGTTGGCACCGGATCCGCCCCCGTGCATGCTGACGGTGGCCGGGGTGTCACTGCCCCTGGCCAGGGCGGCGGTCGCGTGAGCGACCGTGTCCGTCATGAGATCACCAACGACGACAATTCGCGTCAATGTCGTCACCACCTTGATCAACAGGCTGAGTCAGGACCTGCGGGGGAGTACGTCCTGATCAGAGCTAGCGCATAGAACTTAACAGTTTCACGGACCTATCTCGTGCCGTTCGCGGTCCGAAGCTGTGGTTGGGGATGGTTGCGATCAGCCTGGGAGCGTTGTCACCCGCCCGGCCACGACCAGCAGATTCAGCTCTGATTCCGCCGCCAGACGCTGATTAAGCCAGCCTAGCTGGTCCCGGAAAATCCGGCCTGCCGGATACGGCGGGACGAGCCCGGAACCCACCTGGTCGGTCACGGCCACCACAAGTGCCCGTGTCTGTCGCCAGGCGGCAATGAGCTCGCCGATGCGCTCCGCGACGGCCTGCTCCGGCCCGCGAGCCTGCCCTGGCCGGTGAGCCTGCCCTGGCCCGGTGGCCTGCTCCGGCGGTTCGCCGGCTGACAGCGGGCCCGCCCACAGCCCCGTCTGGTCCATGATTCCGGCCAGCCAGGTCCCGATGCCGTCGATCAGTACGGCGCCGGTCGCCTCGCCGAGGACGGCGGCGATGTCGAGGCTCTCCACGGTTCGCCAGAACGGCGGGCGTCTGGCCTGGTGGCGCGCGACTCGCTCAGCCCATTCGCGGTCCGGCTCGCCGTCCGGCCCGGTCCAGGCCGCGCCGGGCTGGCCCTGCGGGCCCGCCGCTGCAGCCCAGGGCCCGGCGGCCAGGTACGTCACCGAGGACTCGCCCGACAGCCGGAGCTCGGCCTCCGAGGACTTGCCTGATCTGGCACCGCCGGTGATCAGGGTGCGGTGCGGCCTGGTTGGCGCGGCGCCGGGGGCCGGGATGACCGCCGGGATGCCGGGAGCGGGGCTGGTGATCAGCTGGCCGTCCTGGCCGGCGGTGGCCTCCCAGAGCGCGCACCGGCGTGCCAGCTCCTGCTCGGAGGTGATCCGGTGGTCGCCGTACAGCACGGCCACGGCCGTGTGCGGGCGCACCAGCCCGGCTGCCCGCAGGCGGCCGAGCTGCGCTGGCGCGGCCAGCAGGTCCAGCAGGGCGATGTCGTAGGGCTCAGCTCCGGCGGGGGGCTCAGGGACCGCGCCAGGGCTCTCGGCCAGGAGCAGCCGGCCGCCATCGGGGCCGGTGATGTCATAGCCGCCCGGAACGCGCATGAGGCGGTGCGTGCCAGCTCCGGGCGGCGCCGGGCCCGGCGGCGGCGACTGACCGGGGCTGAATTCCAGCAGTCCGTCGACGAGCACCCGTCCCGGCCGCCTGTGCAGGCCATCCGAGCGCGCGCGCATGCAGGATGCGCACCGGCAGCCGTCCTGCGGCCAGCCGCCGGCGCCGCCGGTGCCGATCAGGAGCGCATGCACTGTTCCGCTAGCTCGCTTCCGCTGTTGGCTACGATGGGGCCGCGCCGAGAGACGGCCTTGATCCTAGCTAGGAAGGCATGCGATGACCTGGACCTGGCAGCTGGAGAAGGAAGATGGCACCGTCGTCGCTCCCCGTGATCTGGGCCGGGAGACCTTCACCAGCCAGGGCGACGCGGAGAGCTGGCTGGGCGAGAACTGGCCCGGCCTGCTGAAGGCCGGCGTCGATCAGGTCAGCCTCACCGAGGACGGCAGGACCGAGTACGGTCCGATGAGCCTGCATCCGGCGCCAGAGTAGCCCGGCCCGGGCGGCCCGGCCGCACGTGCCGGGCCGGCCGGATGGTCAGGACCGGCTGCGCGGGCTGGAGGTGTAGGCCGGGTCGGTGATGATCTGGCTGCCGAGGATGTCGTCGATCTGCCGCAGCACCGCCTGGTCAAGCTGCACGCCGGAGGCCCGGACGTTCTCGCGCACCTGCTCGGGCCTGGTGGCTCCGATGATCGCCGCGGATACTGCCGGGTTCTGCAGCGTCCAGGCGACCGCCAGCTGCGCCAGCGTCAGTCCGGCCTGGTCGGCGACGGGCCTGAGCAGCTGGACCTTCGCCAGGATCTCCTCGGTCAGGTAGCGGGTGACAAAGCCCGACCCGCGCTCGTCCGTGGCGCGCGACCCGGCCGGCGGAGCCGCGCCCGGCAGGTACTTGCCGGTCAGCACGCCCTGCGCGATCGGCGACCAGACGATCTGGCCGATGCCTTCCCGCTCGGACAGCGGGATCACCTCGGACTCGATCACGCGCCAGATCATGTTGTACTGCGGCTGGTTCGACACGATCCGGTCCAGGCCCATCTCGCCGGCGATCTTCAGGGCAGCCTGGATTTCCTCGGCGCGCCACTCTGACACTCCGAGGTAGAGCACCTTGCCCTGCCGCACCAGGTCGTCGAAAGCGCGCAGTGTCTCCTCGAGCGGTGTCTCGTGGTCGAACCGGTGCGCCTGGTACAGGTCGATGTAGTCGGTCTGCAGGCGGCGCAGCGATGCGTGCGCGGACTCCATGATGTGCTTGCGGGACAGGCCGCGGTCGTTCGCGCCCGGCCCGGTCGGCCAGTAGACCTTCGTGCAGATCTCGATTGACTCGCGCCGGACGCCCTGCAGCGCGCGGCCCATGATCGACTCTGCCCTGGTCATCGCGTACACGTCCGCCGTGTCAAACGTGGTGATGCCCTCGTCCAGCGCCGTGGCGACGCAGGCCAGCGCCGCGTCTTCCTCAACCTGCGATCCGTGAGTGACCCAGTTGCCGTAGGCGATCTCGCTGACTTTCAGGCCGCTGCGGCCGAGATGACGATGTTCCATGAGCAGCAACCTATTAGCCGCTGCTTAGCCGCTGCGCGGGCCGTCGCGGCAGGGCGGGCTCAGACCTTGTCGCCGCGGTCCACCCGCGGCTTCGGAATCCGCATCCGCCGCATGCTGATGCTGCGCATCGTCGTGTACATCATGATTCCCTGCGTGCTCTCGCCGGGGAAGCGCTCGGCAGCCATTCGCTTGACCCGCCTCGACACGACGAAGCCCTCGCCGATGATCAGCACCAGGAGGGCCACGACGATGACGTCGGCCGCGACCTTGGTCTTGCTGCCAGGCAGCACCAGCAGCACGATGAGCAGCACCACCATGATCATGTAGTACTCGCCGATACCGCGCCTCGCGTCAACGACGTCGCGGGCGAGAGTGCGGACCGGGCCCTGGTCCTTGCGGGGCAGCGCCCACTGCTCACCCCGCTGCAGTGCCTCTGACCTGCGGGATCGCTCGGCCCTATCGCGCTGGCGCGATTGCTGGCTCGCGGCCTTCCGGTCGGATGGCGCCTGGTAGGGCTGGCGGCGATTGGCCTGCGCCTCGCTGCGCTTCGGCGTCGGCGCGCCCTTGGGCGCAGTGAAGCTGGACCGGGCCTGGCGGGACTGCTCGTCGTCCGCCGTGGCGCCGTCCGCATCCTGGTCTGGGTCGAGCACATCAGGTGCATCGCTGGAACGTCGTCGGAACACGGCTACAGCCTACCGGGACGAAGGGCGCAGAATTCCGCGGCGCGCCTGCGGCGACGAGGCGGCCGGCGGCCGGCCAGGGGCGACGGGATCCCGGCCCTGCCCTCGGATTCCGTCCGGCACGCCGCCGGTCCGTGATGACGGTTCCGGCGCCCACGTCGTAGGCTGGTAGCAAGATCTGCCGGCAATTTATGACCGTTGCTCTCATCGGCGGCGTTCCGGGACCCTGGACGCGCTGCAGCAGCGGGATTCCGATTGAGGGGATGGTCGCGCCCATGGGCGTCATGAAGCGGGTCACGATGGTCTTCCGCGCCAAGGCCAACAAGGCGCTTGACCGGATGGAAGACCCTCGCGAGACCCTGGATTACTCGTACCAGACCCAGCTGGAGCTGCTGCAGAAGGTGCGGCGCGGAGTTGCCGACGTCGCAACCTCGCGCAAGCGGGTTGAGCTGCAGGTCAACCAGCTTCAGCAGTCGTCTAACAAGCTCGACCGGCAGGCACGTGACTCGCTGGCGGCCGGCCGTGAGGATCTGGCCCGCGAGGCGCTGACCCGCAAGGCCGGCCTTGCGACGCAGCTGGACGATCTGCAGACCCAGTACGCATCGCTGCAGAGCGAGGAAGAGAAGCTCACCCAGGCCTCGCAGCGCCTGCAGACCAAGGTTGACGCCTTCCGGACCAGGAAAGAGACCATCAAGGCGACCTACACGGCGGCCGAGGCGCAGACGCGCATCAACGAGGCCTTCACCGGCATTTCCGAGGAGATGGGCGACGTCGGCCTGGCCATCCAGCGGGCCGAGGACAAGACCGAGCAGATGAAGGCGCGGGCCGGCGCCATCGACGAGCTGATGGCCTCGGGCGCGCTGAATGACATGGTCAGCGGTCCCCACGACGACATCCAGGCCGAGCTCGACCGGCTGGGCGCCGGTCACGGCGTTGACCATGAACTAGAGCAGATGAAGGCCGAGCTGGCTCAGGGCAGCGCGCCGCGGCAGATCGAGGGCGCGCAGGCCGGGTCGGAGGACGGTGCTACTGCCGAGGCGGCCAGCGCGACCACGGCTGCTGACCCGGCACAGGCAGGTGACCAGGAATGATCGTCCGTATCCTCGGCGAGGGTCAGCGCGAGGTGCCGGAATCTGCTGTGGGCGAACTGAACCAGCTGGACGGGGCGCTGGAGTCAGCAGTGGACCGCGAGGACGAGGCGGCGTTCCGGCCCGCTCTGGCCGCGCTGCTGGCCAGGGTCAGGGACGTGGGCACGCCGACCGCGCCCGATGACCTGCGGCCGTCCGAGCTCATCGTTCCAGGTCCGGACGCCACCATGGAGGATGTCCGCAGGCTGCTGGCCGACGACGGGCTTATCCCCGGCTAGCAGGCAGTGCCCGGTGTGTCCGGCATTTCGGCGCGCCGGGCCGGGGCCGGGCTGGCTGCTGAGCCTGCCGCGAGAGCGGGGAACGAGCGGGGCGGTCGCGCCGTTTACTCAGTAGATGCTGAGCATGCCTTCAGCGGAGGGCATGACATGTCAGGGCAGGGTAGGGACCCTGCCCTGAGCACTGTGCGGCATCAGGTCTAATGAAGTGACAGGACGGCGAGACAGCCGTCCGGAAAAGGGAGGCGGCGCCGATGGCGCGCACTCGCTACGCGTCCGACCCGGGACTCATTGCCCGGATGGGCATCACGATGTTCCTGCTGGGCGTGGTTTTCGTCGGCTTCGCGGCCGGACTGGTCGCCCTGATCGAGTGGTACGGCTCCGTCCGGCACGGCGGGGGCGGCAGCTCCGTCAGCGGCAGCTCCATCATTATTTTCGCCGCCATCATCGGCGTCGGCAGCGCGCTGGCGTCCTACTACTGGTCGGACAAGATCGCGCTGCGGACGTCCGGCGCCCGCCTGGTCAGCCCTAATGACGGGCCCGAGGCGGCCCGGCTGCACGCGATCGTGGACCGGCTGTGCGCGCTGGCGGACATGCCCAAGCCCAGGGTCGCGATCGCGCCGACCATGATGCCCAATGCCTTCGCCACCGGCCGCAGCAGCAAGGTGGCCGTGCTCTGCGCCACTGAGGGCATCATGCGCAAGCTCCCGGACAACGACGAGCTCGAGGGCGTGCTGGCGCATGAGATGTCGCACGTCGCGCACAAGGACGTCGCCGTGATGACGATCGCGTCCTTTCTCGGCATCGTCGCCGCGCTGATGGTCAGGTTCGCCTTCTACGGCGAGCTGTTCGGCGGCGGCGGCCGCGGCCGCGGCGGTGGCAACAACAACCAGGCCTCGGCGCTGCTCATCCCGATCATGATGGCGCTCAGCATCATCGTCTACGCGGTCAGCTTCCTGCTGATCAGGCTGCTGTCGCGGTACCGCGAGCTGTCGGCCGACCGGTCCGGCGCGCTGCTGACCGGGCAGCCGTCGAAGCTGGCCAGCGCCCTGGTGAAGGTCACCGGCGAGATGGCACGGATCCCGACCAAGGACCTGCGCGCGGCCGAGCCGCTGAACGCGTTCTACTTCGCCCCGGCGCTGCGACCGGGCCCGGGCAAGGGCCTGGCCACCATCTTCTCGACGCACCCGCCGCTGGAGAAGCGGCTCGCGCAGCTGGAGAAGATCTCCAAGCAGCTCAGCCAGTAGCACGGGCTGAGGCCCGGCACAGCCGCACCAGCGACTTTCGGAGGCAGCTCGTGGGGTTCCTTGACACCCTGCTCGGCCGGACCAAGCCGGTCCCGCCGAACCTGGACGAGCTGTTCGCTCTGCCGGGCGCGGCACTGACCCTGCAGGCCGGCACGGACTTCAAGCCGACCGGCTCGGGGTCGGTGTGCTTCCGTGCAACCGAGGGCAAGGCGTTCAGCGACATCGAGAAGGATGTCCAGGAGCTGCTCAACATGGGCAACGACAGCTCCCCGGTACAGGTGACGACGGACGCCTACAACTTCACCTGGCTGGTCTGCAAGCACTCACCGGAGGATCCGGAGGGCCTGGTCACCGACCTGCACGCGGTGAACTCCTCGCTGGAGAACGGCGGCTTCGGGCCGCAGCTGCTGTGCACGATCATGGCGTTCCGCGACTCGGGCGGCCGTTCGCTCGGGCTGGTTTACCTGTACAAGCGGGGCACCTTCTACCCGTTCGCGCCGCTGTCGGGCCAGGAGCGCGACAACGCGCTTGAGCTGCAGATCCGGGGCACCCTGGGCGCCGATCTCAAGATCGAGCCCGACCTCGGCCGGTGGATGCCGATCTGGGGCGCGCCGGGCCTCTAGCCCCGCCGGGCGAGCAGCGGCGTCCGGCCGGCTACGCCGCGACGGCGGCCGCCGGTAACGGCAGCGCGAGCATCCGCTCCAGGGCCGCCCTGGCCTGCGCTGCGCTCTGGTCGTCCACGGTGATCTGGTTGACCAGCTGACCGCCAGCCAGCGACTCAAGCGCCCAGACCAGGTGCGGCAGGTCGATCCGGTTCATGGTGGAGCAGTAGCAGACGGTCTTGTCCAGGAACACCACGGTCTTGTCCGGGTGCGTGGCAGCGAGGCGCTGCACCAGGTTCAGCTCGGTTCCGACAGCCCAGGCTGACCCGGCCGGTGCCTGCTCGATCGTCGAGATGATCTTCTCGGTCGATCCGACGTAGTCGGCTGCGAGAACCACGTCGTGCTGGCACTCCGGGTGCACGATGACATTGACGCCGGGGACGCGCTCCCGTACGTCGGCGACGCAGCCGGGGGAGAACCGGCCGTGCACCGAGCAGTGCCCGCGCCAGAGGATCATCGTCGCATCTCGGAGCTGACCGGGGGTCAGGCCGCCGGTCTCGCCCGGCGCATGCGGATCCCAGACCACGCAGTCATCCAGGCTCATCCCCAGCTCCAGCACCGCGGTGTTCCGGCCGAGGTGCTGGTCGGGCAGGAACAGTACCTTGCTGCCGTGGCTGAGCGCCCAGGACAGGGCACGCGCGGCGTTGGACGAGGTGCAGACCGTGCCGCCGTGGCGGCCGGTGAACGCCTTGATGTCGGCCGACGAGTTCATGTACGTGACCGGGATCACGTCCCCGGCGATGCCGAGGTCCTCGAGCGCATCCCAGCACTCCTCGACCTGGTTGTAGGTCGCCATGTCGGCCATCGAGCAGCCGGCCGCGAGATCGGGCAGCACGACCTTCTGCTTCGCTGACGTCAGGATGTCGGCGGATTCCGCCATGAAGTGAACGCCGCAGAAGACGATGAACTCAGCGTCCGGCCTGGCGGCCGCGTCCCTGGCCAGCTTGAACGAGTCCCCGGTCACGTCGGCGAACTGGATGACCTCGTCCCGCTGGTAGTGGTGCCCGAGAACGAAGGCCCGGTCGCCGAGGGCTGCTCTGGCCACCCTCGCGCGCTCCACCAGTGCCGGGTCGCTGGCGGGCGGGAGATCGCCCGGACAGCTCACGCCTCGCTCAGACGCCGGGTCGGCGCCCGCGCCGAGCACGAGCAAGGGCAGCGAGCGGCCGGGGCTGGTAGCTGCCGCGGAGCGCGTCTGGCCTGGTGAGTTGCTCATGGCTCCCCGATCCGTGAGACTTATCGTCTGAGTGACGATACCTATCGTAGCCGGCCGGCGCGCCACGGACGCGCTCGGGGAGCAGCCTGCCAGCCCGGAATCACCGGGCAGGGATTATCGTTGTGATGCAGGACGGGGCCGAGCCGACCGGGCTGCGGCCGCCGCCCGGACCAGATCCGGGCCCACCCGACGCAGGAGCTAACGCAGATGACAGTTCAGAACGAGACCACCACTCAGGGCATCGTTCTCACCGAAGCGGCGGCGGCCAAGGTGAGCACCCTGCTCCAGCAGGAGGGCCGCGATGACCTGCGGTTGCGCATTGCCGTGCAGCCTGGTGGCTGTTCCGGCCTGCGCTACCAGCTGTACTTCGACGAGCGCGAGATGGACGGCGACGTCGTCAGCGGGTTCGGCACCGTTCAGGTCGTCACCGACAAGATGAGCGTGCCGTATCTCAGCGGCGCCACGATCGACTTCGTGGACACGATCGAGAAGCAGGGCTTCACGATCGAGAACCCGAACGCGACCGGGTCCTGCGCCTGCGGGGACTCTTTCCACTAAGCTCGCGGGCCACTTCGGAGCTGCCGCCAGGCGCGCATGACCGCGCCAGGCGGCAGTTCTGTGTCCGGGCTGTTCTGTTCCGGCCGGTCCTGCTAGCCGGCGAACCAGGCGACGGCGGCCAGCGTGTGCGCGACCCGGTCGAGCACATCATCCCGCCGGGTCAGTGTGAGCGGTGCGGCGGCTGGCTCCGGGCGCACGCCCCGGTCGGCGAGCAGGTACAGCATCCGCAGCGTGCGCATCGTATTGCTGGCAAAGACGGGCACCGGCCCTGGCTCGCCCGCGGCGAATCGCTCGTCAATCGGGACGAGCCACCCGGTCGACTGGGCCGCGGTGAGCTCAGGCCGGGTCAGGGTGAGGGCCAGGGCGAAGGCCAGCCGGTCATCTTCCTGGTCCCGCCAGACGACATCGGTCCCGGCCAGCATCCGGCAGGCGCCCAGCCGGAGCATGGACTCCGGCTGAACCTGCGGGTGCCTGCCGAGCACGCCGAGCAGGTCGGCACCGTGGGCGACCGCATGCAGCCAGCCCAGCTCGCTGTCGTAACCGCGCAGGTCGGTCTCGGCCGGGTACCAGTCCGCAAAGGCGCGCACCCACTGCCCGTCATACCCGCCGCGCTCGGTCACCCAGGCCAGCACCAGCGGCGCGAAAGCACGGGCCTGGACGCGCGCGTCGGCGAAGCGTTCCGCCATCGCGGCTCCGAGCCAGGGCAGCTGGCCGTCGAACTCCCCGCGCGAGATCCAGGTCGCGAGAACGGCATAGGCAGCCCCGTCGCGCACCTGCGGATCGGGGTCCGCAAGCGCGCCGGCTAGCTCAGCTGCCAGCGCATCACGGCTTGTACCGTCCGGAACGGCGAAATCGGCGTCGGCTATCCGCTGCCAGTCAGTCACGGGCACTGACCCTAACGCGCGGCGGGAGCCGGGCGGACGGCTAGCGCACCGGCGCGCGCTCGGCCCGTGTAACCTGTGGGCCGCCAGCCCGGCGGACAAACGGAGCCTGAAATGCGCATAGCTGTGACCGGTTCGATCGCGACGGACCACCTGATGACGTTCCCCGGCAGGTTCGGCGAGCAGCTGCTCGCCGACAAGCTGGACAAGGTGTCCGTGTCGTTCCTGGTCGACGGCCTGGAGATCCGGCGCGGCGGAGTCGCCGCCAACATCGCCTTCGGCCTGGGCTGCCTCGGCCTGCGGCCGCTGCTGGTCGGCAGCGTGGGCAGCGACTTCAGTGACTACCGCGCCTGGCTTGAGGAGCACGGCGTGGATACCAGCGAGCTGCGCGAGTCGCAGACGCTGCATACCGCGCGGTTCGTCTGCACGACTGACGCGGACCTGAACCAGATCGCGTCGTTCTACCCCGGCGCGATGAACGAGGACGCCTATCTCGACCTGGCTGCGCTGGCCGGCGACGTCGACCTGGTCCTGATCGGGGCGGGGAACCCGGCGGCCATGATCAGGCTGACCGGGCAGTGCCGGGCGCGGCAGATCCCGTTCGCCAACGACACCTCGCAGCAGCTGGCCACCTTCGACGGGGACCAGATCAGGGATCTGGTGGCCGGCGCCGCCTACCTGTTCTGCAACGACTACGAGGCCTCGCTGATCGAGCACAAGACCGGCTGGAGCGACGCAGAGCTCACCGCTCAGGTGGGCGTGCGCGTCACCACGCTGGGCTCGGCCGGCGCGCGGGTCGACCGGCCGGGCCAGGAGCCGGTCCTGGTCGGCCCGGTCAAGGACGTAAGCCCGGCCGACCCCACCGGCGCCGGCGACGCATTCCGGGCTGGCTTCCTGGCCGCCGTCGCCTGGGGGCTCAGCCTGGAGCGCGCCGCGCAGCTGGGCAACCTGGTGGCCGTGCACGCGCTGGAGACAACCGGCCCTCAGGAGTACCGGCTCGACCCGCCCGGCCTGATCAGCCGATGCGCGCTGTCGTACGGGCAGGCGGCTGCTGACGAGCTGGCCGTGCACCTGAGCTGACGCGCGCTAAACGACGCTGTGTAGTAGCCGCCGCGCCGGCTTCCGCGCCCGCGCGGTAGCGTTGCCGCATGCTCGAAGCGCTCGCCTCCGGCTACCACGGGCCGCCGAACCTGACCGTCGCGCGGGCGTTCACCTCGTGGACTGTTGACGGCTGGTCGCTGGCGTGGATCGCTGCGCTGGCGGTTCTCTACCTGGCCGGCGTCCGGGTGGTGCGGCGCCGGGGCGGGGACTGGCCGGCCGGCCGGATCATCGCGTTCTGCGGCCTCGGCCTTGGGTTCGCCGTTATCGCCACGATGTCGTCGGTCGGCGTCTACCAGCCCGTCCTGTTCTATATGCGGTCCGTGCAGACGATCCTGTTCCTGCTGGTCGTGCCCTTGTTCCTGGCGCTCGGGCGGCCGCTGACGCTGATCATCGAGACCGTGCCGCGGTTCGGGCCGTGGCTCGCGGCGCGGATCAGCAGCAAGGCCGCGCGGCTGGCCCTGTTCCCCGCGATCACCACGTTCGTGCTGGTGATCACTCCGTTCCTGATTTACTTCACGCCCTGGTACGCGGCCGGCTTCCGCTCGGTCCTGGTGGCGCAGCTCACGCACCTCGCGCTGGCGCTGCCCGGCTTCGTGTTCTTCTGGACGCTGCTGCGGGTTGACCCGGTGCCGCGGGCGTACCCGTACGTCGTCGCGCTCTGGATCACCGCGGCGGAGGTACTCGGAGACGCGGTCCTCGGCCTGGCGGTGATCGCCGACACCAGCCTGATCGCGGGCGGCTACTATCACGCGCTGGCCCGGCCGTGGGGACCTGACCTGTCCACGGCCCAGGTGCTGGGCGGGGGAGTCCTGTGGATCTTCGGTGACATCGTCGGCCTGCCCTTCCTGGCCGCTCAGCTCATTCAGATGATCCGGGAGGACGAGGCGGACGCGAAGGTCATCGACGCCGAACTGGACGCCAGGGACGCCGCCGCCGAGATCCCGGCCGCTGAGGTCGGCGCCGCTCAGCCGTGGTGGGAGACTGACCGCCGGTTCTCCGACCGGTTCCGCGCGCTCGACGACTCCGACTAGATCATCAGTAGCTGCGTCGGACCAGGAACGACCAGCCGGCGGGCAGTGAGTCCGCCCGGACGAACTCCTGCGACTTCAGCGCGCACCAGGCGGGCAGGTCCGTCCTGGCCGCCGGGTCATCGGCGAGAACGGCGATGGTCTGGCCCACCCGGACCTCGCCGATGCGGTCCGCGAGCATGATGATCGGGATCGGGCACTTCTTGCCGAGCGCATCCAGGGTGAGCGACGGGGCCGGCGCCTGCTCAGCCGGAACCGGCGCCGGGGGAGCGCCGCTGCCCAGCGTGGACCGCCTGACGCCTGACTGCGCATTGCGCTGCTGGCGGCTCACGCGGTTACCTCCCCCGATATCCGGCTAGCACAGGCGTTCAGCTGGCCGGGGCACTGGCTGCTCTCACAGTGTCCCGCACCCTGGCCACAATCGGGGGCAGGACCCTGAGGAACTCGTCAACGGACTGTGCGCTGGCGTCGCGGGGCAGCGATACCCGGACATTGCCGTGAGTCAGCGCGCCCATGGCCTCGAGCACATGGCTCGGCTGCCGGGTGTCGGCGACGCACGCGCTGCCGGACGAGACCGAGTACCCGGCCCGGTCCAGTTCCGTCACCAGCGTCTCGCCGTCGACGTACAGGCAGGAAAAGGTCACGATGTGCGCCAGCCGCGCCTCCGGGTCACCGTGCACGACGCTGTCGGGCACCGTCACCGGAACGACCGCGCGGATGCGGGCTACCAGAGCGCGCAGCGCGGTGTCGATGGCGGCGCGTTCCCGGCTCATCACGCTCAGGGAAGCGGCAGCAGCCAGCACCGCCGGCACGTTCGGGAAGCCGGGGACCCGGCGCTGCTCCCGGTCGTCGGCCGGCAGCGGCTCCCGCCACCTGGTGCCCTTGCGCACGGCCAGCAGGCCAACGCCCGCGGGCCCGCCCCACTTCCGGGCGCTGGCCGTCAGCAGCGACCAGCCGGCCGGCGCGGGCATCCGCCCGGCTGACGCCGCCAGATCAACCAGGAGGGGAACGCCCTGCGCCGCACACGCGGCTGCCGCCTCCTCGACGGGCTGGAGCGTGCCGACCTCGTGGTTGGCCGACTGCAGGCACGCCAGCAGCGTGCGCTCGCGCCGGGCCGCCGCTGCGAACTCGGCCGCATCGGCCCGCCCGAGGCTGTCCACGCCGGTGATGGTGACCGCGGTGCCGGTCCGGCGCGCGAGCCAGTCGGCGGCGTTCAGGACGCTGGAGTGCTCCACGGCGCTGGCGACCAGGTGGCCGGGCCCGCGGGCCGCGGACTGCCGGGCCTGGACAGCGCCGAGGACTGCCAGGTGCACGGCCTGGGTGCCGGAACTGGCAAACGACAGCTCGTCCGGCCGGCAGCCGAGGTCGGCGGCGACCGACTCCCTGGCCTGCTCCAGCAGCAGCTGGGCCCGCCTGCCCTCGCGGTGCAGCCGGGCCGGGTCGGCCCAGCCGTCAGCGAGCGCGGACAGCAGCGCGTCGCGGCCGCTGGGGTGCAGCGGCTCGGCGGAAGCGGCGTCGAAGTAGGCCACGTTCCCGACTCTAGGTGGTGGGTACCGCGGTTCCGGCGGCGGCGCGGGTAACGAATCGTCGCCGAGGCCGGGGGTCCCCCCTGATGCCGCGGCCTGGCGTTGTACTGTTTTCCACGACAGGCTGTAGGACGTTGACCTTAACCGGCCGTACAAGCCGGGACTTAACTGCTGGGAAGGCCATCTGTGAGTCCCCACAACCGTGCCGACAAGCACGGGGCCCCGCGCCGCGGGGCACGGGTGCGGCTGATTCGGCGCTGGCTGCCGCGCGCTGCCCTGTTCATCGCGCTGGCCACCCTGACGGCCGGCTGCAACTCCACCACGGTCGACAATCTCGGGCTGCGGAATCCGCTGACGACCCAGGCCAAGCTGGTTGTTCACCTCTGGCAGGGCTCGTGGATCGCGGCGATCTGCGTGGGCGTCGTCGTCTGGGGCGGGATCCTGTGGGCGGTGATCTTCCACCGCAAGCGCGGGGACACCGTGCCGGAGCAGGTCAGGTACAACCTGCCGATCGAGATCATGTACACGGTGATCCCGTTCATCATGGTCGGCGTCCTGTTCTACTTCACCGCCAGGGACGAGAACAGGATCGACGACCTGTCCGCGCACCCGGACGTAGTGGTCGACGTTACCGGCTTCCAGTGGAGCTGGGAGTTCCAGTATCCGCAGTACACGGTCAAGAACTCGGCCAACGGCGTCACCGAAGTCGGCTACATGTGGAACGGCAAGCTTGGCAGCAGCAGCAACGAGAACGAGCTGCCCCTGCTGGAGATCCCCGACCACGAGACGGTCCGGTTCAACCTGACCTCCAATGACGTGATCCACTCGTTCTGGGTGCTGCCGTTCGACTTCAAGCGCGACGTCGTCCCTGGTCACCCGAACCACTTCCAGGTGACACCGACGGGAACGCTCTACGGCGGCCCTGACTCCATCGGCCGCTGCTCGGAACTGTGCGGCCTCTACCACAGCCGCATGCTGTTCCGGATCAAGATCGTGACTCCCGCCCAGTTCACGGCATGGGTCACCGCGCAGCAGAAGCTGCAGAACGCATCTGGGGGCGCTCAGTGACCACGTACCAGCAGCCCGCTCCGGCCGGCGCGGCGCAGCCCGGCGTGCCGCAGACCGCGCAGCGCGGTTACCACAAGGGCTCGCTCCTGGCGGACTGGCTGTCCTCGACCGACCACAAGGTCATCGGTCACCTGTACCTGATCACGTCGTTCGCTTTCTTCCTGATCGGTGGCCTGATGGCCATGATCATGCGTGCCCAGCTCATGGGGCCGGACAACCACATCGTGTCCGACCAGCAGTACAACGAGCTGTTCACAATGCACGGCACGATCATGCTGCTGCTGTTCGCCACGCCCCTATTCGTCGGCTTCGCGAACGAGATCATGCCGCTGCAGATCGGCGCGCCGGACGTGGCTTTCCCGCGGCTGAACCTGCTCAGCTATTACATGTTCCTGTTCGGCGGGTCCATCCTGCTGATCAGTTTCCTGACGCCGGGCGGCGCGGCCGCGTTCGGCTGGTATGCGTACTCCCCGCTGACCAGCGCTCAGTACTCGCCTGGCATCGGCGGCGACCTGTGGATCATGGGCCTGACCCTGGCCGGCCTGGGCACGATCCTCGGCGGCGTCAACTTCGTGACCACGATCCTGTGCATGCGCGCGCCGGGCATGACCATGTTCCGGATGCCGATCTTCACCTGGAACATCCTGCTGACCTCGATGCTGGTGCTGCTGGCGTTCCCGGTGCTGGCCGCCGCGCTGCTGGTGCTCGAGATCGACCGCAAGCTCGGGGCTCAGGTCTTCTCCGCGAACAGCGGCGGGGCGATCCTCTGGCAGCATTTGTTCTGGTTCTTCGGTCATCCCGAGGTCTATATCGTGGCGTTGCCGTTCTTCGGCATCGCCACCGAGGTCCTGCCTGTCTTCTCGCGCAAGCCGCTGTTCGGCTACAAGGGCCTGGTCGCGGCCACCATCGCCATCGCCGGCCTGTCGCTGACCGTGTGGGCACACCACATGTTCACCACCGGAGCGGTGCTGCTGCCGTTCTTCTCGTTCATGACGTTCCTGATCGCGGTGCCCACCGGGGTGAAGTTCTTCAACTGGGTCGGCACGATCTGGCGAGGTCAGATCACCTTCGAACCTGCGATGCTGTTCATACTCGGGTTCCTGATCGTGTTCCTGTTCGGCGGCCTGACCGGCGTCATTCTCGCCTCGCCGCCGCTGGACTTCGCGGTCAGTGACTCTTACTTCGTGGTCGCGCACTTCCACTACGTGCTGTTCGGCACGGTGGTGTTCTGCATGTTCGGCGGGTTCTACTTCTGGTGGCCAAAATTCACCGGCAAAATCCTGGACTACCGCCTCGGCCAGTGGCATTTCTGGCTGGTCTTCCTCAGCTTTAACGGCACGTTCCTGGTCCAGCACTGGCTGGGGCTGATGGGCATGCCGCGGCGCGTGGCGAACTACCCGTTCCTGCCGCACCTGGCGACGACACTCAACGACATCTCCTCGGTCAGCTCGTTCGTGCTCGGCGCGTCCACGTTCGTCTTCCTGTACAACGTGTACAAAACCTGGAAGACGGGCGAGCAGGTCACGGAGGATGATCCGTGGGGCTTCTCCAACTCGCTTGAGTGGGCGACCTCGTGCCCGCCGCCTCGGCATAACTTCACCTCGATTCCGCGCATCCGGTCCGAGCGGCCTGCCTTCGACCTGCACTATCCGCATATCAGGTCGGGCCGCGAGCGGGTTGATCACCACAAGCAGTCGATCGGAGCTGGCTCGTGAAAGTAGAGGCATACCTGTTCCTGGGGTGCGCTGCCTTCTTCGGCGCGTCCGACGTCGTCTACTGGCGCTTCTCGCACGACCCGACCGGCACGACTGCGCTGGCGCTGGCGGTCTGCCTCGCTTTCCTGACTGGCTTCTACGTCCTGTTCACCGGCCGCAGGCTGCCGGAGCGGCCCGAGGATGACCCGGAAGGCGAGGTCGACGAGGGCGTCGGCGAGCTGGGCTTCTTCAGCCCGCACAGCTGGTGGCCGCTGTTCGTCGGGCTGGCTGCCGCGACTGCCGCGCTGGGTTTCGCGATCGGCTGGTGGCTGTTCCTGATCGGGGCACTGGCGACGGTGCTGGCCATGATCGGGTTCGTGTTCGAGTACTACCGCGGGCATTACGCCCACTGAGCGTCCTTGTAACCGCAATCGTCACAGCGTCAGCGGATCAGCGGGACGGGTCGCGCGCAGGCCAGCTTCTGGCAGGCAGCCTCCCGAGTGCCTGCCTGGACGCGGTGGTGTCGAACACCCGAACACCCGGGCTGACGAGAAGTACACGACGGCGCGGCCCCTGGCGGGCCTGCGCGGCTCCCAGCGCCCGTGAGTGGCGCTGTCCGGTGCTGGAGCGGTTCCCTGGGCTCCCGGGTCCTCCACGCCCGGCAGAAGCGCGCAGAGCTGCCACACTGTGACAGTTCCAGGGCATCAGAACCGGCAAATCTCAAGCCAATGTAACCGCAATCGTCACCAGAGTCAGCGGACACCCTGCGAGGACCGCCAGAAAGGCGTCAGAGAGGCGTCAGGGCCGGCGCGCACGCGCCGGGCCTGACACAGAAACTCGCAGCGCGAGGGGCTAGTGCTCGTCGTCCTCGTCAGGCGGCTGGGGCGACCTGGTGGCCGTCGCGCCGGCAGGCAGGGACTCCTGGCCGTGGCCGTCTCCCTCGACGGCGTGGCCATTGCCATGGCCGTTCCCGTGCCCATTGCCGTGGCCGTTCGCGTGCACGTCCGGCATCGGGGCGCTCTCGGTCACGGCGCTGTAGAGGCGCTCGCGCACCTTGCCGAGGGCGCCGCGCATGCCCGGAGCCGGCACGTCGGTCTCGGCGGTCTCCACCGCGGGCAGCGGCGGATGCTCGATCCGGGACGTGAGAACCGCGAGGCTGTTCTCGTCGACCGGCCTGGTCTCCTCGATGAACTCGCCGCCAGGCAGCTGCCTGATGATGCCGGTCTCGACGCCGTGCTCGATCAGGTGGTTGTCCTTGCGCTGGAGACCCAGGCAGATGCGTTTAGTGATGATGTACGCGAGCACCGGGGCGACGAAGACCGCGACTCTGGATATCCAGGTCGTGAGGTACAGCCCGATATCCAGGTGCTCGGCGATGATGTCGTTGGCGCCCTCAGCCCACAGAACGCCGTAGAAGGTGATCATCCCGATGCCCAGCGCGGTCCTGGTGGGAGCATTCCGCGGCCGGTCGTTGAGATGGTGCTCGCGCTTGTCGCCGGTAATCCACTGCTCAAGGAACGGCCAGGCAGCCGCTCCGCCGAACACGATCCCGAGCGGCAGCAGGGCAGGGATGAACACGTTGAAGGCAAACGTGTGGTCGAAGAAGACCCATTGCCACGGCGGGAACATGCGCAGCGCGCCTTCGAGCGCGCCCATGTAGAAGTCCGGCTGGGAGCCGGCCGACATGGCCACCGGGTTATACGGCCCGTACAGCCAGATCGGGTTGATCTGGGTGAACGTCGCGGCGAGGGTCAGCGCGGCGAAGGTGAAGAAGAAGAACGCGCCGGTCTTGGCCATGAAGTACGGGTACATCGGCGCGCCGACGACGTTCTCGTTCGTCCGGCCCTTGCCTGGCATCTGGGTGTGCTTCTGATGGAACATCAGGAACAGGTGCACGGTGACAAGCGCCAGGATCAGGCCCGGGATCACCAGCACGTGCAGGATGTACAGCCGCGGGATGATGTAGTGGCCGGGGAACGCCCCGCCGAACAGGAAGTAAGCCAGGTAGGTGCCCACGATCGGGAACGACTGGAGGATTCCCTCGGTAATCCGCAGTCCTGCGCCGGACAGCAGGTCGTCCGGCAGCGAGTAGCCGAACAGGCCCTCGAACATGCCCAGGGTGAACAGGACAATGCCAATCAGCCAGTTGATCTCGCGCGGCTTGCGGTAGGCGCCGGTGAAGAAAACCCGGATCATGTGCGCCATGATCGCGGCCATGAACAGGTCGGCGGCCCAGTGGTGGATCTGCCGGATGAGCAGGCCGCCGCGGACGTCGAAGCTGATGTTCAGGGTGGAGGCGTAGGCCTGGCTCATCCGCAGGCCGCGCAGCGGGATGTACGAGCCGTGGTAGACGACGTCGGTCATGCTCGGCTGGAACCAGAACGTCAGGAAGGTGCCGGTCAGCAGCAGGATGATGAACGAGTACAGGATGATCTCGCCGAGCAGGAACGACCAGTGGTCGGGGAAGACCTTCCGCAGCAGCACGCGGACACCGCGCGCGCCGTGGAGCCTGTCGTCGAGGAAGGTGCCGGTGCCTTCAAGCGCCCGGTCGACGCTCATGATCGCTCCCAGAAGCTCGGGCCGACCGGCTCGTTGAAGGGGCCGGTAGCGATGAGATAACCCTGGGCGTCCACACCGATCGGCAGCTGGGGCAGCGGCCGGGTCGCGGGCCCGAAGATCACCTGCGCGCCCTTCGTCGCGTCGAAGGTCGACTGGTGGCACGGGCACAGGATGTGGTGCGTGGTCTGCTCGTACAGCGCCGCCGGGCAGCCGAGATGAGTGCAGATCTTGGAGTAGGCCACGATGTTGTCGACGGTCCAGTTCGGGACCACGAGGTTCGGCGCGGAGGGGCCGCCGGGCCGGGATCTCGGGCCGAAGACCAGCTCGCCCGGCCGGAACTTGATGATCGTCACCGCGGCCTTCGCCATGGCGTCGTCATCGTCGAGGTAGCCCTCGGGGCCCACGCTGATGATCGAGCCGGGCGAGTTGAACTCGGCGGCGGTGATCGGCCGTCCTGTGCCGTAGACGATCAGCCGCAGGCCCTTGCGCCAGACCGTGGTGTCCAGCGTCGTGCCGGGCAGCGGGCCGAGATCCCGCAGCAGGAACAGCGGCGCGATTGCGAGCGGGATCGTCGCGCCGATGAGGGTGCGCCGGATGATCGGGCGCTTGACGAACTGACTTGCCTCGGCGCCCTCGGTGAAGGTCTCCTTGAACGCCGCCTTCTCCGCCGGCGTGGAGGCCATCGGATGCCGCTGCTCGGTGCGCTCGACGTCCGGCATCAGGTGCCGGACCCAGAGAGTGGCGCCGATGCCGAGGAGCAGGAACACGATGGACAGCAGGCCGCCGAGAGCCAGGTTGGAATGCAGGACCGCGGTGAGGGACCCGACCCCGATGATCGAGTAGGCGACCAGGAAGCCGAATCCGGCCAGCATCGCCAGCACGAAGCAGGCGGCGATGACCTTCTCGACCTTTCTCGCCTGGGCGGGGTTGTCCGAGTCGGCCGGGAGCTCACGAACCGCGGGGGGCTCAGCGCCGCCGTCACCCTGGCCGGCCAGCATCGTGCGCGACGCGCCGGGCGGCGGCGTGCCGATGACCCGGTGCGGGATGGCGCGCCCCTCCGTCTCCCCGGCGCCGGTCCCGTGGCTCTCGCCGCTGGTCAGGTACTCAGGCCAGGACGTGTCGCCGGGGTCGCCGGCTCCGGGCAGTCCTGGGGAGTTGGTGTCACTCATGAGCCTTCCCGTGCTTCGCAGTGATCCAGAGTGCCGCCAGCACCATGAACAGCAGCAGGCCGAGGAACGCCACCAGGCCCTCGGTCACCGGGCCGACCCGGCCCAGGCTGAATCCGCCCGGGTTCGGCTCCGCGCGGACGGTGGTGACGTAGGCGATGATGTCCCGCTTCTCCTGCGGGGTGATCGTGAGGTCGTTGAACACCGGCATCGCTTCGGGGCCGGTCAGCATGGCCTCGTAAATCTGCGTCGGAGTCGACTGAGTCAGCGCGGGCGCGTACTTGCCGTTGGTCAGCGCGCCGCCCGCGCCGACGAAGTTGTGACAGGCCGCGCAGTTGGCGACGAACAGCTGCTGGCCGAGGCCGACGGTCGCGCCCGAGGTACTGACCTGGGCGGCGGACGGGATCGGCGGGCCGCCGCCAAGCGACTGGATGTACGCGGCGACCGCCCTCGTCTGGGCCGGGCTGAGGTGCGGCGGCTTGCGGTCGGCCTGGGCGGAGTCCTCAGCGAGGGGCATGCGGCCGGTGCTCACCTGGAAGTCGACCGCCGCCGCGCCGACGCCGATCAGGCCGGGCGCCTGCCCGCTCACACCCTGGGCGAACAGCCCGTGGCAGCTCGCGCAGTCCTCGACGAACAGGTTGCGGCCCTGGGCGATGAGTGCCGAGTTCGCGGTGGCAGGCGAGGTAGCCGACGCGCTGCCGCTGGTGATGACGGCATAGCCCATCCCGATCAGGACGAGCACGAAGGCGACCATGAGGTACCCCGCTGCCGGGTGCCGTCGCCTCGCAGTGATCCAGCTCACAGCTAACCCCAGTTCCCGGTCAGTGGATCAGGTAGATGGTCGTGAACAGGCCGATCCAGACCACGTCGACGAAGTGCCAGTAGTACGACACCACGATTGCGCTGGTCTGCTGCTCAAGCGTGAACCGCTTGGCCGCGAATGTCCTGCCGAGCAGGAACAGGAAGGCGATCAGCCCGCCGGTCACGTGCAGTCCGTGGAACCCCGTCGTGAGAAAGAACACCGACCCGTAGTTGTTCGAGGACAGCGTGAGGTGCTGCTTGCGGATCAGGTCGAGGTACTCATAACCCTGGCCGCAGACGAAGTAGAGGCCCATCAGGAAGGACAGGACGTACCACTCGCGCAGGCCCCACCTCGGCACGTTCCAGATGCGGCCGGCGCGGCGGATCTGGTGCCGCTCGACCGCGAACACGCCCATCTGGCACGTCACGCTGGACAGCAGCAGCACGATCGTGTTGGTCGTGGCCAGCGCCAGGTCAAGGTGGGCCTTGGGCCAGGCCTGCCCCATGCCCTTGTCGACGGACCTGATAGTGAAGTACATCGCGAACAGCGCCGCGAAGAACATCAGCTCTGACGACAGCCAGATAATCGTGCCCACGCTGACAAGGTTGGGCCGGCTGGTAACCCCGCGCGGAGCTACCTCAGTAGATGCTGTGACCACGGGGCCATTATTACGACACCGCGTAGGCGTGCGTAGCCCGACCCCCCGGGTCGGTACCATCCTGTGCCATGAAGGTTGTCGTGTATAGCCATGATGCCGACACTCGGGGCAGGGTGCGGCTCGCCATCGGCCGCCGTCCTGCCTCCGACGTGCCCGAGGCCGAGATCACTGAGGTGGCCACCGAGCCGATGCTGTTCCGGCTGCTGGACGCCGGCGGAGTCGACGTGCTGGTGCTCGACGGCGAGGCCCAGCCGGCCGGCGGCATGGGCGTCTGCCGCCAGGCCAAGGACGAGATTCACGACTGCCCGCCGGTCCTGCTCATCGTCGGCCGGCCTGATGACGGCTGGCTCGGGACCTGGTCGCGGGCAGACGCCGTGATCAGCCATCCGATCGACCCGGTCGAGCTGGCCAGGGAGCTGGCCGGCCTGATGCGCCAGCGCGCAGGCGGCGGCGCAATCATCCAGACCTGAGGCGGCCTGCGGCACCGGACTGCCGCCAGGGCCGCTCATCTGCACCAGAATGGGAACGAGGCAGCCAGACCCACGGCAGCCCGCCAGCCCGACCCGGATCGAGGTAGCCGTCCATGGACTCGCGTACAAGCTGGCCTGCCCTGATCGGGGCCCTGATCAAGGGCGAGCACCTGGCTGCCGACGAGACGGCCTGGGCCATGAACGAGATCATGGACGGTGCCGCGACGCCCGCTCAGATAGCGGGATTCGGCGTGGCCCTGCGGATCAAGGGCGAGACGGCCGGCGAGGTCACCGGCCTGGCGCAGGCCATGCTCGACCACGCGTCGCCGATCTCGATTCCGGGCCGTACCGTCGACCTGGTCGGTACCGGGGGAGACGGGGCGCGGACCGTCAACATCTCCACGATGGGTACCATCGCCGCGGCGGCGGCCGGGGCGCGGATGGTCAAGCACGGCAACCGCGCGGCCTCCTCGGCGTGCGGGACGGCTGATGTCCTCGAGGAGCTGGGCGTGGTCATCGACCTCCCGGCGCCTGCCACCGAGGAGCTGGCGGCCGAGACCGGAGTGGCCTTCCTGTTCGCGCCTCTCTACCACCCGGCACTGCGGCACGTGATCGTGCCGCGCCGCGAGCTGGGCGTGCCGACGGTCTTCAACGTGCTCGGGCCGGTGGCCAACCCGGCCCGTCCGGCCGCGCAGGCGCTGGGCGTGGCCGACCCGCGGATGGGCCCGATCCTGGCCGGGGTACTGGCCGCGCGCGGCTGCTCGGCGCTGGTCTTTCACGGCGGCGACGGCCTGGACGAGCTGACGACGACGGCACCGTCCGCGGTCTGGATCGTGCACGACGGCACCGTCAGCGAGACCTCGTTCGACCCGGCTGAGCTGGGAATTCCCCGTTCGGCCCCGGCGGACCTGCGCGGCGGCGAGCGGGAGCACAACGCCGGGGTGGCGCGCGCGTTCCTGGCCGGCGGCGCCGGTCCCGTCCGGGAGACCGCGCTGCTCAACGCCGGCGCGGCGCTGGCGGCCGAGGCGGGCGTGTCCGGACCTGAGGCGCTGGCGCCCGCGCTCGCGGATGGCTACCAGCGGGCGGCGGCGGCCGTCGACTCCGGTGCCGCGGCTGATCTCCTCGATCGCTGGGTCGCAGTCAGCAACCGCCTCGCCGGGCGGTAGCCCGCCGGGGTCGCAAGCGCCGGCGCTGGCGCGCGACCGGGTGATCAGGCCTCCGGGTAGCCAATCGCGAAGGCGGCCTCGAGGTCGTGCCGGGAGTAGGTGCGGAACGCGATATGGGTCTCGGTGTGCGTCACTCCGGCCACCTTGTTGAGCGTGCCGGGGATCACGTCACCCAGTTCCTCATGGGCCCGCACGCGGACGATAGCGACCAGGTCGAACTCGCCCGTTACCGAATAGACCTCGGTGACTGCCGGGATCTGGGCAATCGCCTCGGCTGTCTCCGGGATGCTGGCCACGCTGGCCTTGATCAGAACGATAGCGGTGACCACAGCTTGCCTCCAGCGCTGGCGGGATCGCGCGCCCCGGCCGCGGCAGTAGCGTACGCCCGGC
>Ga0302324_100007143_pt1 | contig 23844 bp, 17 predicted proteins | sample Palsa_T0_1_FD_201949 | JGI IMG/M metagenome (GOLD analysis project Ga0302324, IMG submission 201949) | Peat permafrost microbial communities from Stordalen Mire near Abisko, Sweden - Palsa_T0_1 | ecosystem: Environmental > Terrestrial > Soil > Palsa > Peat permafrost | place: Sweden: Abisko... | reverse complement strand
CGCCGATCTCTTCGCTGCCCCCAACGACTCGAAGCACGAGCAGCGCGGGGTCATCAGTCTGTTCTGGCTGGGCAATGATCGGCTCGCCGTTGCTTTCAGCAGCAATCGGCGATGGACGAACTCCGAGAAGCCCGAGCCGCTTGAGATTCGCCTGCTCATCTTCGACCGCGCGGGCAAGCAGCTCCAGGAACGCAACTGGCATTTTGGCGCCGACGGCCCGGCTGGCAACGTAACTCTAGACCTGGCGCCCGGCCCCGACGATTCGATTCTAGTCATCCACGAGTCGGCGACCGAGGGACCCGGCGCGGCGCAGATTCCCGAAGGAAACTTCGTCCAGGTCCTCAATTCCGACACCAGCCTGCGGCAGAACTTCTATATCCCCAGTACCAGTTCCTATGTCCCTGGCAACTCCGCGCAACCGGGTCTTGTCCTTCAGACCTTCTATGCCGACAAGCATTCCTCGCTGGTCTGGTGGAGCGGCAAGCCCCTCCAGGCGGGCGTCAAAATAGAGCTCTCCAAAGGCCGCGAGCCTTTGCTTGCCGGTCCCAACATCGCCGCACAACCGATGTGCGTGAGCCCCAGCCTATGCTCGGGCATTCGCGTCTTTCGCCCCGGCGCAGCCCCGTGGACCTACAAGACTCCGGCCATGGAATTGCTACCCATCCCTCGCCTGTTTTTAAGTCCAACCGCGCTGCTGGTGGAACTTCGCTACGCCGACCAGAAGCAGGGCGTGTTCTTCCTCGCCCGCCAGGACGGGACCCAGACCCAACTCGCCCCGCTCCCCAAGGGCCAGCAAGTCGCCGGCGTGAGCAGCGGCTCTAGTGATGGGCAAAGATTTTCGGTGGACACCGGTCAGGAAGTCGGCCTCTGCGGCGGCTTCGACCTCTTCTGCAGAGAACGCGGCAATACCCTGATCTTCGATATTCCCAGCAACAGGATCATCTTCCAGCAGGAGATCTCCGCGAACGGGGCCGTCTCGGCGATCTCGCCAGACGGCCATCAAGTAGCCATCTTCGACCGCAATAAGCTGGCCATCTATACCCTCCCATAGCCTGGCTGTTCGCTCACGAGTACCGGTTTCTACAATCAGCCATAGAGTGGTTAGAACGTCGGCGCTCGGCCGATATCCGTCCTGGCGCAGCCATCGTCTCCTGCAGCTGCTGGTCGCCGCCGATGGGCTATCTCAGAATCCTTTGCCAGCATCTCCCTCCCCCTCAGCGACACACTGCCGAAATAGCGGAAGCACGGTGTTCTTGCTTCGATACGATGGGCGTAAACTACCCGAAGATCGACTACTCTTCAAAATCTATGAAGCGCCACGTGCTCATGTACGGGCTTATTGGTGGGATACTCATCACCGTCCTACAGTGGACGCAGTATCGATTCCTGGTGATCGAGCATTCGATTGAGATTTACGTTGGATTGACCGCGGCAATCTTTGCAGGCCTCGGACTCTGGCTGGGCTTGAGGCTCACGAAGCCGCGACCAAAGATCGAAACCAAGGAGGCCCCGATTTTTGTTGGCGAACCGCTGGCTCCGAATTCGCAGACTTTCGTCCTCAATGAACAGCAGCAGGAAGACCTCGGCATCACTCCCCGCGAGTTGGAAGTTCTTGGCCTCATCGCCCAGGGTATGAGCAATAGCGAGATTGCGGGCAAGCTATTCGTCAGCGAGAACACCGTCAAAACCCACTGCAGCCGGGTCTTCGACAAGTTAGGCGCCAAGCGTCGGACTCAGGCCGTGCAACTCGGCAAAGAATTCGGATTGCTTCCCTAGATGGCGCGCGGGTTTGCTCAAGCAAAGGAGTGATTCTCGCGATCTGCAGCCAAAATCACCCAAAAGAATGACGACACCTAGCCGCCCAACTGCGGTATGTTGGCTCTGCAATGGCTGTTTCCCTGACTGGAGCTATCTATGAAAAAGACAATCCTGAAGTTCGGCCTGATCTCCGGGCTGCTTTCCTCGCTGATGATGCTGGCAACTTTGCCCTTTGAAGACAAGATCGGCTTCACCAACAAGGGTTATATCGTCGGCTACACGACAATCGTGCTCTCGTTCCTGCTGGTCTTCTTCGGAATTCGCTCCTACCGGGAAAATGCGGGAGGCGGTCAGATCACCTTCACCAAGGCTTTTACGGTTGGGATCTCCATCGCCCTGATCACCTGCGTTTGCTATGTGATCACCTGGGAAATCCTCTACTTCACCGTGATGCACGACTTTATGGACAAATACTCCGCCTACATGCTGGCAAAAGCCCAAGCCTCGGGAGCGAGTCCGGCGGCTCTCCAAGAGCAGATTCAGCAACTGAAGAAATCCAAAGAGATGTACGAAAACCCGCTCTTCAACGCAGCAATGACCTTTCTTGAACCGTTCCCGGTGGGTCTGGTCATCACCCTGATCTCCGCAGCTGTGCTCAGGAAGGTGCCGCGCAGCCAGCCGCAGCAATCGCTCACCAATGCCTGAAAATCTGGTGTGCGGCGATGTTCAAAGCACGAATATGGCAAGAAACTCTTGCCCAATTTTGGATGGAGATTGCAGGGGCAGGCCGGCAGAGATTTTAAGGCCGGCCCCTGCATCGCCGAATTTTATTCCTCGACAAACTTCGTCAGCTTATTGAACGCACTGTTCCAGCCTTGGTTATGGCCAGCAGCCGACTGCGGTGTCAGGAACTTGTCCTGGGTGAAGTCCATCAGCGTCCCGCCATCTTCGGCGTCGCTCAACCGCACCGTCACCACGCTCTCCTCGCCCGGAGCCCAGTCGGCCTGCCAGGTGAAGCGCACCAGCGAATACGGCTCCACATCGAGGTAAGTGCCCCACGAAGCCCCGGTCACTTCGACTGGATGGTCATCGCTCGATCGCGGCTTGGGGGTGCCACGAACCACCACGCGATGTAGCCCGCCAGGCCGCGGATCCGACTGCGCTTCCAACACCTGCCAACCCTCCGGCCCTCGCCACTTGAGGATCTGCTCCGGCTTCGTCCACGCATCGAACACCCGCTGCCGCGGCGCGCGAAAAGTACGGCTGATGTAGATGGATAACGGCTCCTCTGCCAAATCCGCAGGTGCGCCGGCATATTCCAATTGTGCTGTGCTCATCGTTGTTCTCCTTCGATAAATTGCTCGAGTTGGTCGAACTGCTGGTTCCAGTAGCGCGAATAGAATGCGATCCATTCTTCCGCAGGTTTGAGCGATTGTGCTTTGAGCTTCACGATTTGAAAACTTCCTCTCCGCTCGCGGGCGACCAGTTCCGCGCTCTCCAACACCTTCAAGTGCTTGGAAACCGCGGCCAGCGACATCTTGTGGGGCCGCGCGATCTCTCCCACCGTCTTGTCGTTCGAAGCAAGGCCATGAAGAATCTTCCGCCGGGTCGGATCGGCGAGCGCATGAAAGATTGAATCGAGCCGCACAGCCGAAGACTTAACCATGTGGTTGAATGTAAACCCGGGGGCTCGCTCTTGTCAACCATTCGGTTGAATGTTTTCCTGGAAGTTCGATTTTCTGTGTGTCGGAAGGTCTCCGGCGGCTCTGGCTCTTACTCCAACCCCTCCGCCTGGCACCTCGTCCCGAGCCGTTTAGCTGGGCTTTTGCTCTGGAACATCGGCGCTCGGGCCATATCCGATTTTCTTTACCTTACTCAACCCAAGTCTGAAAGGGCTGGGTGAAATCAAGGCACATGCGCAGGCCCCACTCGTCCTATTTCTTCTTCGCCGGCTTGGGCAGGAAGTAGCCCTGCCGAGTCTCGAGTTGCAGCCCCTCGCGGTTGACGCTTACCCTCAGGCGGTGATAGCGGCCGTCGAGTTTCGCGCTGTCGAGCGACAGTTCCAGGACGTAGGTATACTCCGCACCCTCCGCTAGTTGCCTAAGACCGGCATTCAGGTCGTTGGTGTTGTGAACCAAAGTACCTCCCGTTCCGTCGGTCAGTTCCACCATCGGACCGGTCGCAAGCGCCAGCGCACCTCGCCGGAGTTCTCCCATCTCTTGCGGGCTCCTCCCCCGGGTATCGTCACTCGCAGTCGCCTCGGTGGTATAGACGCCGCGGGCATCCAATGCCGAAATGGTCACACCTGACTGGGCCGCAAGATCGATCACACGCGATTCAGCAGCCAACGACTCCGGAGTGATCGTCAGGAAGCCCGGCGAAACCAGGATGAGGACCCGTTGACCGGGGAGGGCGGCCATTCGGCGCACAAATTCCCTGATCGCAGAGAAAGTGACCAGAACGTCCTGCTCACTGGCCGCAAAAACCCGCCTCGCCGCAAGATGGGCCTGGGTCTCGGCAATCTCGGGCTTGGTCGGAGCACAAGCCAGTATTTGCGAGACTGCATCCTCAAGCGCTCCGCTGTCGTTCTTATTCTCAATGAGGTCGGCTTGGTAATAGTCGATACTCGGGCAGTCGGCATTCCCTGTCCGGTAAAGGGAGCGCGGCTGCAGGCCGGTGATCGCTTCCTGAAGCTTCGCCCGATCAGTGGTCAGGCCGCTGTTCGGCTTCCCGGACAAGGCGACCACAGCTGCCATGTCCGAGTCGACCAACGCTCCTGCCAAAAGCGTGGCGCTGGCCTTTTTGGCCGCCGCCAAATCTTCGAAGCTCAGGTGCAGGTCGTCGAACAGGAAGACAACGTAGCGGACTGGCTCGGTCAACGACTGCGATGCAGAAGCCGGCGGCGCTAACAATTGGGTGCGAGTACCGTCCGTCCCAGCGATAGCTGTACGCGTCTCAACGGAGAAGCTGGAGATAGATAGCGGCTTGCCGTCATCGAAGACCTGGAAGTCTTGCTGTTTCAGGTCCCCCACCGTGTGGCCCTGCTTGTCGCGCGCCACGACCGGGACCAGAATCCGGTTCACGTTGACTTGAATCGTAGGCTCGCTTGCCTGCGGCTGGCTTCGAGGTTGTGCGATCGATGCCGTTGGCGAGGAGACGGGCGTGGCTGTTAGGGAAGCTGTTGCGGTGGGTGCCGTAGATGCCGCTGGAGAATTGACATCCAGGGGAGAAACGGCGGCCGTGGATTGAGCCATCGGCTCTCCCGTCACCTCAGTCACCGCTGCCGGTTCTTCCGCCTTTATCGGGGCCGGCGGCGGAACGTCCGCCTTTATCGGGGCCGGCGGCGGAACGTCCGCCTGCGGCACTCCCTGCTCGACTGCCCGATTGCCTGTCTCCGATGCGAGTAGACTATCGCGGTTATTCGTCAGGAGATGTGCAGTTGACCCGAAACGCCGGTAGCCGGTGAACAAAGTCTCGTTCAACCATTCGGTTGGCGCGTCGCCGTTGACCTGCTGACCGGAGTAGCCAGCCAGCGTCAGAGCCAGGCTGCGGGTAGGACAGATGAATCTGCCGTCGCCGATTTGCACGGGACCATATTCGACCATAATGCCGGCCCTGCGAAACGGCTCGCTGTCTTTCGGGTCGGATTCGATGGTCACCCGGTAGAGGGTTCCAGTAGACGGATCGACCCAGAAGGAGCCGTGGTAGCCGGGAGTTGTACGGACGATCGAGGTATTGGCTGGGTTGGCAGATGGGTTTGCCCCACTGTTGATCGCCCCCTTCGACCCTCCTCTGGGGGTATCGACAATGTTGGGGTTAATCACCTCCCGGTAAACCGAACCGATGACCAGGTAGTGCGATGCCGGCTTTGGCACCGAATAATTGAAGACCGCCAGCTGCCCTGCGGCGCTCTGCTCCCAATGACTCCAGGTGACCTTGCCCTTCATCGTGTCGGTCATGATCATGACCAGCGTCGAGCCGAATTCGCCCCCGGAGATCATCCCCATCTCGGCCTGCCAAAAGGCGGACCCTTGATTGGGCATCCCCTTGTCGCGCTCTTCAAATACCGAGGCCTCCCGGCGTTTTGAATCCACCAGATGCAGTCCGGCATGCACGGCCCAGCCGCCTGTGGTGAGCGCCACGGGACTGTCGTCATAGCGGTTGGTGGTACGTATCGCCACGAAATTGGGCAGCCGCGGTAACAGATTCGCCACATAACTTCGTGCTGCATCGAGCATCTTTTGCTGGCTGGCGTCGTCTGCCGCCGCGGTAGCCGGCAATTCGCTGGCTGGCGGCATCAGGAAGACCGACTGATCGGCCAGCAGCTGGAGGGACAGCGCACCCTTCGACTCGGAAGCCAATTTCGCTTTGAGCTGGCCAAGAGTAAGGTCGGTGAGGCGCTCGGTGAGTTCCATTCCGCCGATTTGGCGGGCGATTTCCTGGTCCGGCTTGTGCCCGGCCTGGTCAGCGGCTAACGCTTGCTTCAGTTGAGCGACCGTGACCCGCTTCGCTGCGTTGGCAGGCTCCCCAAATGAAGCCAGGAGAAGGATCCATGCCAACCTCCGCAATGCAATCGCTAACCGATGCATAGCTTGTCCTTGTCGCGGGTGAGAAGCTAGCCACAAATTCTATCGAAATCCAGTACCAGGAAGCAGACCCAGTGAATTTTCAACGCCTCAGGGCGATGTCCATTGAGAGGGTACTCTTATGCTGACGGCCAAGCAATTCGGCCACCGCAAGCTTCATCGGGCACCTATTCCAGGACCCCCTCCGCCCGCACGCCGCCACGCGAAGTCAGCAACACCGCTGCGGTAATAATCAGTGCGCCGCCCGCCCAGGTCAGCGGACCCAGCCGGTCGCCCATCAACTTCACTCCCAGCGCCGAACCCAGCGCTGGCTCGATATTAAGGAAGACCCCGGCTCGCGACGCCGGCACGTGATGAATTCCCCAGTTCCAGAGCAGCGTCGTCACCGCCGTGCAGAGAACTCCGCTTGCCGCCAGCGCCAGCCATGCGGCCAGACTGATGCCGCGCACTGGAGGAACTCCGGCGAACCCTGGAATCCATGGAATCGACACCCAGACCGCGAGCATGGCTGTCCCGGCAAGTAGTCCGTAAGCGGTTATCACCAGCGGAGAATGCCGCTTCATCAAGCGTTGATTGATCAGGATCCACCCCATGGAAACGAACATTGAGAGGACAATGAGCAGATCACCCGCCAGGCTCGGCGCATTCGCAGTATGTGCGTGCAAGTTGGCGCCGCCCGTGCCCCCAAAGACAATCAGACCGACTCCGACCGTCGATCCGCCCAGAGCCATCCATCCATATCGATCCAGACGCTCATGGGAAAAAATCGTCGCCCCCAGCGCCAGAATCACCGGCATCGTCCCCACCATCAGGCAGGCATGAGAGACGTTAGTCAGCTTCAATCCCCAGAACTGCAGGAGAAAAGCCACCGGCACACCCAGAAACGAGGCCAGCAACAAGGCACGCCACTCGCCGCTGCTGAGACCTCTGGCCGCGCGGAATCCCCGCCGCAGCAGAACCGGCGACAGGCCCAGGCAGGCGAAAAGAAAGCGGTACAACACCATGTGCCCGACCGCCATTTCCGCGAGCGCGACCTTGCCAAAGTAAAATCCGGTACTCCACAGGCAGCCGGCCAGCGCGCAGGCCGCATAGCCCCTCGCCGTGCGGTCGCGCCCCGACTCTGTCTTCAGCATCTATTCAATGTCGCACACTCCCTCCAAACCCCGGTCAACGGCCAGAAATTGACCATCGACTTTGCCTCTAACCCTGTTATATTCAATGCCAAAGCAGGAGAGACAGATGAGCGACCTGGCAAGCCCCACCCCGTTGAACACCACGCTTAAGAAGGCCAGCGGCTGGGCCATCGCCTACGCCATTTTGATCATCCTCGCCGGATTCGCATCGCTGATGCTGCCCTTCGCGTCCGGGATCGCGATCGCCATCCTCGTCGGCTGGCTGCTCGTCTTCAGTGGAGTCTTCCACGCCGCCGACGCTTTTCACGCCAAAGGGGTGGGGGCTTTCCTATGGAGATTCCTGGTCGGCATCGTCTACATCGTGGGGGGTCTTTATATCGCCTTTCATCCCGCCTTCGGACTCCTCACTCTCACCTTCGTCCTGGGCATCATCCTGCTCATACAGGGCGTCATTGGCATCGCCTCCTTCTTCCGCCACCGCACTCTCCCCGGTGTCGGCTGGATCCTGTTCAACAGCATCGTCACCGCACTGTTGGGTCTGATCATCTGGTGGGACGGCCCGCGAGCAGCTGTTTGGGTGATCGGGACCCTGGTCGGCATCAACTTCATCTTCAGCGGTGTCAGCCGGCTCATGCTCTGGTTTGCCCTACGCAAGTCGTTCGCCGCCGCCGCTGCCTAGGGCGGCCAGTGGACCAACCACTCCCTGGGATCCATAAATTCGACTCCTTCAAGCCCGTTCGTTTCGCTAAAATAGAAGGGAGGCAAGTTCTGTGTGCGGGAACGGGTCGGTGTGTCTCTTTTGTGCATCCGGAACGGCCAGCAGGGACCACTCCGCACAAGACGGAGGGCGGAACTGATCAAACTCGGCACTCCTCTATGGCAACCGCAAGAGCGGCTAGCTGCAAACGGCACCACAAACCGCGACTACTACTGGTTCATGCCCTTGAGACTCACCCTTCCGCGCACCGTCGTCGCCCTGCTGACGCTGATCCTTGCGACTGCGCACCGTGCCCCCGCCCAGGCGGCGCCATTCGACCTCGCCGGACCGAAAGTGGATGTCCGCGTCGAGCGCGCTGGGAAAACCCTCCCCATCTCCGCTGTGCCCAACCTGCTTGCGGGCGACCGCCTATGGATTCATCCCGACCTCCCAGACAGCCAGTCCGCCCACTACCTGCTGGTCGTGGCGTTCCTGCGCGGCTCTACCAATCCCCCGCCCGAAACCTGGTTCACCCGCGCAGAGACCTGGAACCATAAGGTCCACGATGAAGGCATCTTCGTCATCGTCCCCCCCGAAGCCGAGCAAGCGCTGGTCTTCCTCGCCCCTGAAACCGGCGGCGACTTCTCGACGCTTCGCAGCGCTGTCCGCACCAGGCCCGGGGCCTTCGTGCGCGCCTCGCAGGACCTCAATGTCGCCAGCCTCGACCGAATGCGGCTGGAAACCTACCTCGAAGCCATCCGCCAGACAGCGCTGAAAGAACCCGATCAACTCGAAGCCCGTTCGAAGCTGCTCGCCCGCAGCCTCAATATCAAGGTCGATCCGGCCTGCTTCGACAAGCCTGCCAATGAACAGGCCACCTGCCTCACCGCCCATACCGATCAGATGGTGCTGGCCGACGGTCACAGCCAGTCGATGGTCTCGACGATCACCTCCGGTGCCTCCGCAGATTTGATGACCCAACTCACCGCTACTCCCACCGCCGGTGCTGGCTACTTCAGCCCCTACGTCGGCGCAATCATTGACATTGCTCGGATTCTCGACAACCTCCACACCGCTGAATATCAATACATCCCGGCCCTTTCGCTCCCCACCCAGGACACGCTCAATCTCAAGCTCAACAACCCACCATCGTTCAGAAATCCCAAATCGGTTATCGTCATCGCCTTGCCGCCCGTCGAGCCACCGCAGGTTCCCCCGCTTCGGGCCATCAATCCCAAACAGACCTACTGCGTCGAAAAGCCCGAAAACGTCCTCACCGTCGAGGGAGCCCCGCTGGTCTTCGCTACCGATTATGCCCACGATCTCGCCGTCCACATTCCGGACAAATCCGGCAAGGAAATCGTGTTGCCGGTCACGGCCGATCCCAGGCTAGGCGGCTTTGTCCTCGATCCCAAGGCGCTCAGCGACAACAAACTCGACCAGGAATCCATTGGCTACCTCCGCGGCATGTGGGGATTCCAGCCTTTCGATGGCCCCCACTTCAACCTGGCGAGCGCCAAGCCGGAATCATGGCATGTCAGCCCGACCGGTGAAAGCGCCCTGATTACCGGCCGCATGGACACGCTGCATCTGCTTTCCACCAACTCCGCCTGCGTATCGAATGTCAGCGTGAAGGATGAAAAAGGCGAGAAGGTAGAAGCTGGATGGAAGATCACCGGCGCGAACGACCTCCAAGTCGATCCCGCTCTGCAGAGCATCTCTCCGGGCAAGATCAGCATCGACGTTGTCCAGTTCGGTCTCACTTCTCCCGATAAGCTCGAGCTCCAGGCCTACTCCGAGGCTGGCCATTTGACTGGATTTACCCTCTACGCAGGAGACTCTCAGGGAGTCTTGCGGGGCACCCGGCTCGATGAAGTCTCCAGCCTCGAATTGAGCGGCATTCGCTTTAACCCGGGCGCGCTCTCGCGCGCCGACGACCAGGACCAGCTCGAGATGTCTCTCGTCCCTCCCGCCGCCAAACCCGACTTCGACCCCCATGAGAAGGTCGTCGCCAAGGTCTCGCTGAAAGACGGACGCGTGCTGCCGCTTGCGGTCACCGTCGCTGCTCCGCGTCCCAAGGTCGCAATCATCAGCAAGAGCATTCAGATCGCTCCAAGCTCGCCGGCAAGCCAGGCGGCATTGCCGCCACAACCTGGATCCCCAACCCAGCCGTCGTCCGGATCAGCTTCAATGCCTCTCCAGCTCCACCTCGGTGAGCCCGAGGAACTGCCGCTTACCTCGCAGCTTTCCTTCTCTCTCAAATCGATCGTTCCGGAGAAGTTTCCTCGCTCCCAAACCATTGACGTCGCGACCGATGACGAGTCGCTGCACACTTCCCTTAGCGTTGCGAACGGCCGGCTCATCCTCGAGGACGCAACCACCGTGGTTGCCACCCTCGATCCTGAGCGCGACTTCGGCGCCTCCGCTTTCGGACCGTTGAAATTCCGCCCCGTCGATGCGAACGGCGCAACCGGCGATTGGCAGCCACTCGCGCAGCTGGTAAGGCTCCCGATCCTGGCGCAGTTGAAATGCGGAAAGAACGCAGACAAGCAATGTACGCTAACCGGAGCGAACCTCTTCCTCATGGACGCGATCGCCGCCGATCCCGACTTCACCAACAGTGTATCGGTCCCTGAGGGCTACGCCGACCTCACGCTGATGGTGCCTCACCCCGACGCTTCGCGGATCCTCTATGTAAAGCTGCGCGACGATCCCAGCGCCGTGAACACCGCGCAGCCACTCTCGCCGACCGATACATCCCAACAAAGCGCCGCCGCTCCATCCGCTTCGGCACAAGCCATCACAGTCCATCACTAAAGCAAAAGCAGCGTAGTTGAATACCCGGAGCGGCTCGGGCCCTACGCTACACTCCTGGTGGTCCATCCATTGAGCTGTGCGGACGGGCCCTTCCTTCCCTTCGGATCCATTGCCTCCGGGCCAAGATATTGCTTCCTCATCGCATTGGCTGAAGTCAGGGCTTCGTTCAGCTTCACTTTCTCGATCTCTTGAACTTTTCCTCGCACGCTGCAGTCGCCTCGGTGATCGAGAACTTCCCTGGCAATCTTTCCTAGTTCGTTCCAGTCATGCCACTCGCCGATCCGGTCCTTTACCTCTTGGAGTGCGTTCACCAAGTTCTGGTCGGCATCTTCGACAAGCTCGACAACATACCGCAGCTTTTTCACCTTGATGCGAAAGCGATGGAGGTTGCCAGTATGCAATCGGGGCCATTGGCTAAGCTCGGACGCAAAGTCCAGTGCCACTGCAGCAGGGTCTACCCGCGGCGGAGTGCCTGCCTGGGCCCTCGCTCTCGAAGCATTGGGACGCCCCCCTTCGAAATTCCTCTCCACCTGCCTGGAGTATTGCTTCAGACCATGTCGGGCAGCCTTCCGCGCCTCCGCAACCTTCGCGTAGAGCACGCCGGCGCTCTGTACGCGAATGGCGCAAAGGTGGTGGGCCAATCGTTCCAGGCATGCCCGGTCATCGTCGCGTATATCGCCCTTTGCAAGCTCCCGAGCGTGGTTGATGTGTACGTCCATGTCTCGCACTTCACCAGCCGCTTTGCGCAGCGCCGCCACGGTCTTCAACATGCGGCGAGCATGACCGTTTTCGCCGAACATCAATGCGGCCGCCATCGCCTCCAGCCGCCGGGCCTGCGTTCGCAGGCGATGAACATCCTCGGCGGGAGGCTCTTTCGGGAAGTCCTTCAACGATTTGCGAAGTTTGTGAAGCGGTCGCTGCAGACTGTCCAATTCCAGTGCCATATTTGTTGGAGTGTACACCTTCCCCTCGGCTTGGCAGGCCGGCTCCGAGAGGATGCTTGGAACGCTCGAGCAAAGGAGTTGGTAGAGTGCTGGTAAGGCATTCCTCTATGCAGCCTAAAAACCAGCGCCGGACATGGATGACCTTGTCGGGCTTCGCGGTCATCTACTTGGTGTGGGGATCTACTTTCCTCGCCATTCGCGTCGGCGTGCACGAAGTTCCCCCTTTTCTTTTCGCAGCGATGCGGTTCCTGGTTGCAGGACTCGTTCTTTACGGGTGGATGATCGCTCGGGGCGAGCGTTCGCCGATTCTCCGCCAATGGATGTCGGCATTGCTGCTCGCTCTGCTGATCTTCGTCTTCGACTACGGGCTCTTGTTCTGGGCTGAGCAGCGCGTGCCTTCAGGCGTTGCCGCTGTCATGCTGGCCACCATTCCGGCCTTTATGTCACTGTCGGAGATCGTTTTCCTTCGCAGCCAAACACTTACCGTTCGCCTCGCTCTGGCGCTCTTAATCGGGATCGGGGGAGTGGTAGTGCTGGTAAGCCACTCGCTGGATCTCGGCGGTGCTCCGATCGACACGACCGGCGCCGCTGCGCTGATCTTTGCAGCCATAAGCTGGTCGGTGGCCTCGTCCCTCTCGCGCAAGCTGCCGCTTCCGCCGTCCAAAGTCATGAGTTCGGGAGTGCAAATGCTGGCCGGAGGTGTGCTGCTGGCACTGGTCTCCTCAGCTCTGGGAGAGTTTCGCGGCTTTCGTCCTGCAACCGTCTCGCGCGGAGCTTGGCTGGCGCTCCTCTACCTGATCGTCGCTGGCTCGATCCTTGGATTCACCGCCTACGTGTGGCTGATTCATCATGAATCGCCCACCAGGGTCGGGACCTACGCGTATGTGAATCCAGTTGTCGCCGTGCTGGTCGGATATTACCTCGGCGGTGAAACCCTCGGCCCCAGAACCATCCTCGGAACTCTGTTTGTTCTGACTAGCGTGGTGGTAATCACGACCACGCCCGCGAAGAAACCTGCGCTGTCACCCGCCGCGGAAGACACGGCGTGACTCTCGATGAATGCCACGGCATCGCCCATTTCTCGCACTTCAGAAAGAGGGTGGAGCCTTTCACTTCTAGCGAGACTAATTAGTTAAGTTAGTGAGGCGAGGTGTGGCCCCTTCCGGGGAAAGCCGCGTTTTGCAAGGATCGCTCTGTAAGCACCGAAGTGAAAAATGCTCTGGGGGATTGGAAGCCCCCCGCCTTAACGCAGCCGCGCCATAATCTCGTCCAGCACCGGCTTGCCTGGCCGCACGCGTTGCTCCGCCAGCTGCCCCAGCGGCTCATCGACCACGTTCAGCAGATCGATGAAGCTCGGCTTCTTGGTATCTAGATAGAAGACGCCCGTCAACACCTCGCCGCGCTCGTGTGATTCCATCAACGCCTTCACCGCCGAGATGCGGCTCGATGGGTTGTAGTCCTCGTGCAGCTTGCGAAGCCGCAGGTGCGAACCGTCATGCAGCTCAACATCGTAGGTCGTGCCCGGATCGTAGTCGATCGAGATGTCTTCAAAGCCAGGTACAAACCCGATCTCGCTGATCGCTTCTTCATGCTCCTGCATGTATTTGTAGCTCTTGGTCGAGCCTTCATGATCGTTAAAGGTAACGCAGGGTGAGATCACATCGAGCATCACCGTGCCCTTGTGCGCGATCGCCGCCTTCAACATCGCCAGCAACTGCTTCTTGTCGCCTGAAAACGACCTCCCCACAAACGTCGCGCCCAGTTGGATCGCGAGTGCGCAGGTATCGATGGCCGGAAGTTCGTTCACTACACCGGTCTTCAGTGTCGAGCCAATGTCCGCCGTCGCTGAGAACTGTCCTTTGGTCAGGCCGTATACGCCGTTGTCCTCAATGATGTAGATCAGCGGCAGATTGCGGCGCATCAGGTGCATAAACTGCCCAATGCCTATGGATGCCGTGTCGCCGTCGCCGCTCACCCCCAGCGCGGTCATGGTGTGGTTGGCCAGCAGGGCGCCAGTCGCGACCGAAGGCATGCGTCCATGCACGCTATTGAAGCTGTGAGCTCGGCCCATAAAATAGGCCGGGCTCTTCGAGGAGCAGCCAATTCCGGAAAGCTTTAACACCCGCTCCGGTTGAACACCCATCTCATACATGGCATCAATGATGCGTTCGGAGATGGCGTTGTGTCCGCAGCCGGCGCACAGAGTTGTCTTGCCGCCGCGATAGTCCAGTACCGGCAGTCCAATCCGGTTAGTTTTTGGAGCGGGAGCATTTGTAACAGTAGCGGTAGCCAATTAGATTCCCTCCTGCATGACCAGCTCATCGGTCAGAAAACGCGCATCGATAGGCAATCCATTGAAATGCCGGACACTGCGCAGCTTAACGATCTCTTCACCCGCCAGATCCAGCTTCAACAGGCTCAGCATCTGCGCATCGCGGTTTTGCTCGATTACATAAATGCGCTCATGGGAGGCCACAAAGTCGTGAATCTCGCGCGAGAACGGAAAGGCCCGAATACGGAGGTAATCGGTCTCCACCCCGTATTCCTTCTTTAGCTGGTCGCGGCTCTCCAGAATCGCGAAATCCGAGCTGCCAAAGGCAATCAGGCCAACCTTCGACCGGCCCGTCTGCACCACAACCGGCCTCGGAACCATGGAGCGTGCAGTCTCGAACTTGCGGTTCAGCCGCTCCATCACGCTCTGATACTCGTCAGCTCGTTCGGTGTATTCCGCCTTGTCATTGTGGCCGCTGCCGCGTGTGAAGTATGCCGCCTTGGGGTGCATCGTTCCCGGCAACGTCCGATAGCCGATCGCATCGCCGTCCACATCTCGGTAGCGCGCAAACCCGCCCAGCCGGTCGAGATCGGCGGCGCTCAACACCTTGCCGCGATTCAACGGCTTGTCAGGGTAAACAAACGGCTCCGACATCCAGTTATTCATCCCGATATCCAGATCGGAGAGCACAAAGACCGGCGTCTGCAGCTGCTCCGTAAGATCGAAAGCCGCCTGCGCAAACTCAAAGCATTCGTTGACGTTCCCCGGCAGCAGAATCACATGCTTGGTATCGCCATGCGAGAGGAAGGCGATCGACAGCAAGTCGGCCTGGGCGGTGCGCGTCGGCATCCCCGTCGAGGGCCCCACGCGCTGGACGTCGAAAATCACCCCCGGCACCTCAGCAAAATAGCCCAGACCGGCGAACTCGGCCATCAACGAAATTCCCGGTCCCGAAGTCGAGGTCATCGAACGCGCGCCCGCCCAGCCTGCACCGAGCACCATGCCAACTGCCGCAAGCTCGTCCTCGGCCTGGACAATTGCGAAGGTCGACTTGCCATCCAGCTCTACCCGGTACTTCTTCATGTAGTCGTCAGCGTTTCCACCAGCGACGAGGAAGGTGTGATCGGATACCAGGTCACTACGGTGACCCCGGCAAACATGCAGCCTAGCGCGGCCGCCGCATTGCCGTCGATGATGATCTTGCCGTCAGTCGCGTGCATTCGCTCAAGCACGAACGGATCCTGCTTGGTTAGCGAAGTTGTCGCGTACTCATAACCCGCCTTCACCGCGCTCCAGTTCAGATCGGCGGCCTTCTGCTTCTTGGCAAACTGCCTCCGTAGCGCAGCTTCGACCACCACCAGGTCCAACTCGATAAGCTTGGCGACCACGCCAACGTAAATCATGTTCTTGACCAGCTTGCGGAGCTTCGCTTCCGGGCATACTGCCGCCGTCAGCTTGTCGAACGGCACTGGATAGCAGACTACGTCCGTTCGGTACTGATCCAGCTTGTACGACTCTTCATAGATCGCGGCCCCGCCCTGAGGCAATGAAAGGATGTCTTCCTTGGCCGTCTCGGCGTTGACTGCCACCAGAATGTCGATCTCTTTTTTGCGCGCTACATATCCATGTTTGCTGGCGCGTATCGAATACCACGTCGGCAGGCCGGCGATGTTTGAGGGGAAAAGGTTTTTGCCGCTCACCGGAATGCCCATACCGAAGATGCTCTTCAGCAGGACCGAATTCGCTGACTGCGAGCCGGATCCGTTCACGGTGGCTACCTGGATAGTGAAGTCGTTGACAATTCGCTTCGCTGGGTTAGTTACTGCTACTGGATCGCCTTGCAAGCTCGCGGCCGTGCCGCTCTTCAAGGCAATATCTCCTGTCGCCATTTGGCGGTGCTCCCTTCAACGGAAGATCGCACAGGAAATGCCCCTCTGAAATCGATCTCACGCACATCCTTGAGTATAGTAGATTGCTGCCCCGAAATCCGCCCCGGACAGCAGAACCGAAGCGATTGAAACCCAGTTGGTTACCAGGCGGGGAGAAACGGTGACGGAATGGAGCTCGGCGCAATGCAATGAAGGCTCAATTTCGGATATTGTCCATGATTTGAGCCACTTCCGCCTTCAAATCGGCGGTAAGCGGGAGTAGCGGCATTCTCGGCGCGCCGCCATAATATCCATTCAAATCGCAGGCATATTTGACCCCGGCGATCCCCAGTTCGCTGCCCACCCGGGCCGAAGCCCGCAAAATCCGCTCCTGCTTCTCCAGCGCAAGGGCTCGGTCCTTGTCCTTCCACGCTGTATAAATTTCCAGGCAGGCCTGGGGCGCAGATGCGGCCAGCGCCAGGACGGCGCCTGTGGCGCCGGCTTCAAGCGAATCAAAAAGCGTCGCCGGAGAACCGCTGAGCAGCTGAAACCCGACCTCTTTTGTACGGGTCTTGACCGCCGGCCTGGGAGGGGACATCGCCAGCGCCCCCCCGCCGCCCAGCATCTCGGCGGAAATAAACGTGGCCGCCTCGATGGACGGCGGCGCTTCGAGCATCCGCTGGGTCACCGCCGCGAAGATCTCAGTGACGGTGACTTTGCGCCGCGGGACCAACTGGGTCGCCGCGACCACCGCCGCAATCTGTTCAACCCTGCCGCTTGAATCCTTCAATCCAACAATGTTCGGATGAAATGCAAGCTCGGCAATCACCTCGACCGGCAGGTCATATTTTGTGAACTTGGGAATGTTGTACAGAATCACCGGGACTGGCGAGGCGTCTGCGACCATGCGGTAGTAATTCAGAATCGCCGCGTTCCCCATCTGTGGGGTATAGAAGTTGGGTGTCCGCACCAGGACCGCGTCATAATCCTGGTTCGCCGCAAACTCCGCCAGCTGCAGCGTCTGGGAAACGCTCTCGCGCCCCACTCCCGCAATCAGCACTTTGTCAGCGGAAGCCGCTTGGCACGCAGTCTTGAGGATTTCGCGCGACTCCTCATCCCCGAGCATGACTGCCTCGCCGGTTGAGCCTAAGACGACCAATCCCGAGAGCGGAGTTCGCGAGTAGCGCTCCACATTGTGTTCGAGCTTGCGCAGATACAATCGCGAATCAGGATAAAACGGCGTCGTGATCGCCGCGAAAATGCCTTCGAGCAACATGATTACCCCAAAAGACTATTGTACGGCGGCTTGCTCTTAGCCCTGGGGTACCAGGCGACGACCTCTTCGAGCCTAGCGTCAGCGGATATTCGCTGATCGCCGGCTCTTTTTCATCGATCGCCTACTGTACCGCGGCGGCAGGCTTGGGGACTTCTGCTGGGAACGGCAGGGTTCGCTCTTGCAACAACGCCACCACCACCGAACGCACCATATCGTAGCCGGGATCGCCGCTGAAGAGCCGATACTCCATATGCGTGTCTCCGGTATCCGATTCGAGCGAAAATTGTCTTCCGCCGGCAGCCGCTTCCTGCGGATGTGCCTCGGCCCACGACTTTTGCGCGAAATCGTCGGACTGCAAGTCATACTCCCACAGCCGCTTGCCGCCCAGACTGCGAACCAGAAACCGGTAGTAGGTGTGAAATTTACCGATCGGCTGAAAGTACTGCACCGCTTCGACCCGGTACTTCCCTACTTTGAACAGGTCCAGCAGAAATCCATTGGCCTTCGCCGCGTCGGGGGCATTCGCGTTCCCATGCAGCGCCACCAGCTTGGTCCGTTCCGCATCCCGTTGCTTGCTCCGGCCGGCTGCGGCATAGGCGGTCACCAGCGTCGTATCGACGCGCCAGTCGTCCGGAGCAAGCTGGCGCGCCTTCTCCGCATAGGTGACGGCAAGATCGCCCATGTACAGGTTCAGGGCTGAGGAAGCCGCCAGCAGGTTTGCGGTCGCATTGTCGGGATCGGCCTGGAGAATCTTCTGAAAGGAAGCCAGCGCTTTCTCCGGCTGATTGGCCTTGAGGTATTTGAGGCCATCCTCCAGGTCGGCATTATTCTGCTGAGCGGTCGCGTCCGCAGATGAGAGAGACGGAGCAGGAGCAGGTTTTGGCGTCGCTGCCAGAGCGGGAGCGGGCCCTGCCGAGGGCGGATTCTGTGCCCAGCCAGGCAACGAAACGCCGGAGAAAGCCATAAGCATCACCAGCAACGGCATGGAACTCGATGCACGCGTCATAAGACTGCCCCGCCAGACATTCTACGCAAGCGAAGAAACCGCTGTCTTCGCGCTGTGCAGGTGTTGGAGGGCGTTGACCGTGATGGCGCTGCGCTGCAGGGCGACGATGCCCTCGGCCGCCGCCCGGGCGGCGGCCATCGTAGTAATTGTCGGGATGCGCTGGGTTACCGCCGCGCGGCGAATGGCCTTTTCGTCAAAAAACGTGTCCTGGCCCTGCGGCGTGTTCACGATCAATTGGATCCGATCCCCTTTAATGTAATCAACCACATTGGGACGGCCTTCTTTGACCTTGTACACGCGGTCGACGAGCATCCCGTTCCGGGCCAGGGTGTCGGCCGTACCTTCGGTCGCCACAATTTTGAAGCCGAGCTCGATGTATTGTCGCGCCACTTCAACCAGGACCGACTTATCGCGGTCATTGACGCTGAAGAAGACTGTCCCTTTCAACGGCAAATATTGCCCGGCGGATATCTGCGCCTTGGCAAACGCCTCGCCGAAATTATCGGCGACGCCCATCACTTCGCCGGTCGACTTCATCTCCGGCCCCAACACCGTGTCGACGCCGGGAAACTTGTTCCAGGGAAAGACCGGCGACTTGACATAGTAGTGGCTGCCGGTATCGAGGTCCCGTCCCGAGGCAAGCTGCTCCGGCAGGAGTTCCTTGAGCATACGTCCGGTCATCAACCGCGCCGCAATCTTGGCCAGCGGAATTCCGGTCGCCTTCGACACGTAGGGAACTGTCCTCGACGCACGCGGATTTACTTCGATCACATAGACGCTGTCTGGCTCGCCCGCTCTGCGTTGAATAGCAAACTGAAGATTGAGCAGGCCCACCACATTCAGAGCCAGCGCCAGTTTGCGCGTATATGTGCGAATCGTATCCAGCACGGTAAGAGAGAGATCGACCGTCGGCAGCACGCAGGAAGAATCGCCGGAGTGGATGCCCGCCTCCTCAATGTGCTGCATGATTCCGGCGATGATCACGTCCTTGCCATCGCAGAGCGCATCCACGTCAACTTCGACCGCATCCTCCAGAAAATGGTCGATCAGGACCGGCCGTTCCTGCGAATATTCGACCGCCTCCGTCATGTAGCGCGACACTGACGCCGCATCGTAAGCTATGACCATCGCGCGACCGCCAAGCACATACGACGGCCGTACCAGCACCGGATAGCCGATGCGATTCGCACCCTCGAGCGCCTCTTCGACGCTAGTCGCCATCACCCCCGGAGGCTGGGGAATTCCCAGCTGCTCAATCAGTTTTCCAAACCGCTTGCGGTCTTCAGCCAGGTCGATCGACTCCGGCGACGTGCCCAGGATCGGAACCCCAGCCGCCTTCAGCCGGAGCGAGAGATTCAGCGGAGTCTGCCCGCCAAACTGCACAATCATCCCAACTTCGGCGCCGCCGGAAGACTCATGTTCATAGATCGCCAACACATCTTCAAGCGTCAGCGGTTCAAAATACAGACGATCGCTGGTGTCGTAGTCGGTCGAGACGGTTTCCGGGTTACAGTTCACCATGATCGTCTCGTAGTTATCCTCTTTCAAGGCGAAGGCCGCGTGACAACAGCAATAATCGAACTCAATTCCCTGCCCGATCCGGTTCGGTCCGCTGCCCAGAATGATCACCTTGCGTTTCGCCGTCGGCGCTGCTTCGTCTTCTTCGTCATAGGTCGAGTAGAGATACGGCGTCATGCTCTCGAACTCGGCGGCGCAGGTATCCACCAGTTTGAAGACCGGCTTGATGCCCAACGAATTTCGCAATTGGCGCACCTGCGCCACTCCGTCGACGCCCGACATCGACCATACTTCGGCGATGCGCTCGTCGGAAACCCCCATGCGTTTCGCTTTTCGTAACAGCTCCGGTGACGTGTTTGCGCGACCTCGTTCACCCACCAGCTTAATGGTGTCGGTAATCTCCTTCACCTGAAAGAGAAACCACGGATCCATTGAGGTCATCCGCGCCACTTCGCGCACCGTCATGCCGCGGCGGAAGGCAAAGCGGATATAGTCCAGACGCTCTGGCTGCGGAGTCACCAGTCGCTGCGTCAACCGTTTCGGGTCGAGCACCTCAGCGGAAATCTTCTTGCCCGTATCGAGCGAACGCAGCGCCTTCATCAGCGATTCTTTAAAAGTCCGCCCAATCGCCATTACCTCGCCCACCGACTTCATCTGTGGGCTGAGATTCTCGTCGGCACCGGGAAATTTCTCAAACTGCCACTTCGGAATCTTGGTGACCACATAATCGATCGTCGGCTCAAAGCACGCTGGAGTCTTGCGGGTAATGTCGTTCGGAATCTCGTCCAGGGTGTAGCCGACCGCCAGCTTCGCGGCGATCTTGGCGATCGGGAAACCCGTGGCTTTTGAAGCCAGCGCCGACGAGCGCGAGACGCGCGGATTCATCTCGATCACGGTCATGCGTCCGTTCACCGGGTTGACCGCGAACTGGACATTCGACCCGCCGGTCTCCACACCGATCTCGCGCATCACCGCGATCGCGGCATCGCGCATCGCCTGATATTCGCGGTCGGTCAGGGTCTGCGCGGGAGCCACGGTGATCGAGTCGCCGGTATGAACCCCCATCGGATCCATGTTTTCGATCGAGCAGATGATGATGACGTTGTCAGCGAGGTCGCGCATCACCTCAAGCTCATACTCTTTCCAACCCAGCACCGACTCTTCGATGAGACACTCGTGGACCGGGGAGAGATCAATGCCCCGAGCAAGGATCTCCATCAGCTCTTCGCGATTGTAGGCAATCCCGCCACCCGAGCCGCCCAAAGTAAAAGACGGACGAATAACGACTGGAAAGCCAATCTTGCTTGAAAACTCCAGCCCGTCGCGAAGGTTATTCACCAGCGCTGAACGCGGCATATCCAGGCCGATCCGATTCATCGCGTCTTTGAAAAGCAGCCGGTCTTCGGCCTTCTTGATCGGGCCCAGCTTCGCGCCGATCAGCTCGACTTCATACTTATCAAGAATGCCCGCGTCGGCCAGGTCTACTGCAAGGTTCAACGCGGTCTGGCCGCCCACCGTCGGCAGCAGCGCGAACTTGCCGGTGCGGCCCTCGTCCTTGAGCATCTGGCTCTCGACTCGTAAAATCTCTTCGACGTACTCACGCGTCAGCGGCTCGATGTAGGTGCGGTCGGCGAGTTCAGGATCGGTCATGATCGTCGCCGGGTTCGAGTTCACCAGCACGACTTCATAACCTTCGGCGCGCAGTGCCTTGCAAGCCTGCGTCCCGGAGTAGTCAAACTCCGCCGACTGCCCAATCACAATCGGCCCCGAGCCGATCACCAGAATCTTGGTAATGTCATTCCTGCGTGGCATTGTTTTCCTTACCGATAAATTTCGCGGCGATGACCGACCTGGATGACCAGGATTAGCAGCTCGTTGCCGCGAATCTGACAGATAATCCGCGCGTCGCCGACGCGATCGCGCCCCTTGCCTTGGAGCCGCCGCTCAACGCTTTGCCGAGTAGCCCAGGATCAGGGGCGACGCGTTGAAGCAAATAGCAGCCGATATTCAGCAGCCTGATTCCATTATCAACCCCGCTTCCAGTCCAGCATCATCTTCCGAAAATCTTGAAACAGATAGTTTGAGTCATGCGGGCCTGGACTCGCCTCAGGATGATATTGCACGCTGAATAACGGCAGTGAACGATGCCGCAGCCCCTCCAGCGTATTGTCGTTTAGATCGACATGGGTCAGATCAACCTCGCTCTGCTTCAGGGTGTCCGGATCGACGGCGAAGTTGTGATTGTGCGCGGTGATCTCCACCTTGCCCGAATCCATCTGCTTCACCGGATGGTTGCCGCCATGATGCCCAAACTTCAGTTTGTAAGTCTTGCCGCCAAGAGCGATGCCGATGAGCTGATGCCCCAGACAAATCCCAAAGATCGGCTTCTTACCCGCCAGCTTCCGAATGCTCTCATGCGCATACGTCACCGGCTCCGGATCGCCCGGCCCATTTGAAAGAAAAATTCCGTCAGGATTCAGCGCCAAAACGTCTTCGGCCGAAGTCTCTGCCGGAACCACCGTCACCCGGCAGGCCTCGCGCGTCAGCATGCGCAGAATGTTGTGCTTGATCCCGTAGTCGTAGGCGACCACATGAAGATCGGCAGGCGGCAGCTTCGGCAGATTTCCGTCTTCATCTAAAGTCGCAAGCGGGTTGCCGTTGTGATTCCGCGGATCGTCGCAGTCCCACTCGTAAATAGATTTGGTGCTGACGACCTTCGCCAGATCCGTGCCGTCCATCTTGCGAATGGCCCGCGCCTTGGCCACCAGCGCATCGGCGTCGGTTTCAATCGAAGAGATCACCCCGCGCATTACACCATGCGCCCGCAGATGCCGCACCAGCGCCCGCGTATCGATCTCCGAGATTACCGGAACGTTAAACCGTTCCAGATAGTCGTCGGCGACCTGCTCGGAACGCCAGCTGGAGCTGACCGGAGAGAATTCGCGCGCCGCCAGTCCCTCAATATAGGGTCTGGCCGCCTCGTTGTCCGCAGAGTTGGTGCCGTAGTTACCGATTTGCGGGTTGGTCAGGACGACAATCTGCCCCGCATACGATGGATCGGTGAAAATTTCCTGATAACCGGTTAAAGAAGTATTGAAAACGACTTCGCCGTAACATTCGCCCTTGGCGCCGTGGCCTTCACCGCGGAAGATGCGCCCGTCTTCGAGCGCAAGGATAGCCTGCATCGCTTCTCCGTGGAGTGGATTCAATAGATTTTAGCAGAGTTTAACCCTCGATCACCGGGAACTTCCGCCTCCTGAAGCGACGTATTCACAGAAGCCCATGAAGAGACCGCGCCAACCTCGCCCCAGCCTTCGCCAGTTTGGAATTGCCCTGTTTTCGCTGCTCTTGTTCGCCGCACTCGACGGCCAGGGCCAACAGACCGTCTTCCATTCCGAAGTACATCTTGTGACGCTGACATTCAGCGTTCACGACGCCTCTGGCAAACTCGTCTCGGGCCTCAACCAGGACGCCTTCCAGGTATTCGAAGACGGCGTTCCGCAGAAGATCATCTCCCTGGCCAGCGAGTCCGAGTTGCCACTCAGCATCGGGCTGCTGGTCGACGTCTCCGATTCGCAGAGCAAATTCCTCAAGCGCCACACCAAGGACGTGGAACTCTTTCTGCAGCAGATTCTCCGCCCCCAGGACCAGGTCTTTGCCATCTGTTTCGGCGACCATCTGCGCCTGGTCACCGATCTCACCTCATCGCCAGCCCAGGTGATCGACGGTCTGACCACCTTCGACAAAGGCAAGGGAGACTTCCCCGAGCTGACACCCGACCCCACTAGAAGCGGCGGCACCGCACTCTTTGACGCGGTGTATTCGAGTGTCCAGCAGAAGTTATCAACTGCCGCAGGACGCCGCCGCGTGCTGATTCTCTTCACCGATGGCGAAGAAAACTCCAGCGCCCACGATGAGGTTGAAGCCATTTCCGCCGCTCAAGGAGCGGACGTGCTGGTCTATGCCGTG
>Ga0302324_100007142_pt1 | contig 23844 bp, 24 predicted proteins | sample Palsa_T0_1_FD_201949 | JGI IMG/M metagenome (GOLD analysis project Ga0302324, IMG submission 201949) | Peat permafrost microbial communities from Stordalen Mire near Abisko, Sweden - Palsa_T0_1 | ecosystem: Environmental > Terrestrial > Soil > Palsa > Peat permafrost | place: Sweden: Abisko... | reverse complement strand
GGAAAGGAGAGAAGGAATCGGCGCGAACTGACCGATATGACATTCAGCGCCCGCACCGAGCGGCGGGGGCAGACGATCAACCAATTAGCTGCGGAGAACCGCTTACACAAAATCCTTGACAAACCCAACAGATTTTATCTTGCATGGTCAGATGAGACAAGTATAGCCATACTCACGACCGACTTCAACCCTATCCCTGTGGATAACTGCCGGTACACAGCGGTTGAACAAACTTCAAGATTGCCCTACACTTCACCCTATCTACAACAATTAAACATCACTCTCATGACTTATCGTCCTCTTCAAACACTGCTCGTCGCTCTGTGTCTAACGGGTCTTGCTGCGGGCTGTGCGACCATTCCGTCCGCCAGTAACACCACGCCATTTCTCGCCGCCACCGCGTCATCGCCCACTCCCTTTATCACTCCGTCCGTCTCTGTCTCGTCCATCTCCACAAGCTTGCCCACTCGGAGCTCCAGCAGAAACCATCCGTCGACCCTGCCGCAAGGATGGCAATGGATTGACTTAACTTCCATCGCGTATTTACCAATGGAGGTGGCATTACCGGGTGGCTGGAGTGCCTCTAACGTTTCGTACTACGGCGCCCCGCCTAACAGCCCAGGCGCCGTCTTAACCGATAGTTCTCAGGGTCAAATTGGAATACACCCGGCCGTCTCTGAGACGTTTACCGAGTTGCTCAAGGACGCGAATGATGATGCTACCGGGAACTCTGCGTTGGGCTATTTTCCCTCTCCCAAGACAGCCATAATCGATGGCATGCGGGCAGTACAAACCTACGAAAGGGTACCAGTGCATTCAAACAGCGCAGATTACGGCGCTAAGAATTTCGCAGTTACGTCTCCAGAAGGCAAAACATACACCGTGTCTTATGAGTGTCCCACGATAAACGGCACAAACCCGTGGCCTGTCCCTCCACCACAACCGTTTGTATGCGACCAGATAGTATCTTACATACGATTCAAGTAAATACCTCACTGCCACAGAGGCACACTGGTAATGCCAGTAATGGAAAAGTATGGATCAACAGACGTACTAGGGCATTGTGTGAGGGTGCACCAACCGTAGGAATCTACAGGTACGCAATTCAGAGTAGAAGGTATAGCACTATCAATACACTTCGTGGCGGTCTGGGCGCCATAGGCATTTGACACAGTGCTTCTAGGAACGATCTGCTGCACTTCAAAGTGCAAGTGGGCATGGAGCGAATAAGGGGCGGTATCGCCAGACAAGGCGACCAGACAGCCTGCCTGTACGGGTGTACCTTCTGGTAGGGGCAGATTTACCGTAATTCCCCCACCCGCTGCTGGCGTTCCTTGACACCCTGTGCGGGGATCTGGATCGAGCGTGGCAAGCGACCCGGCCGGTTGATTCGGGCCGGTACACCCCGATGAGGGGCAGGAAGCGCTCGGGTAGGTATAGAGGTGCAAATAATAGATCATATAGGGCGGTTGCGCTTCGGTCGCATGATCTGGAATGACAGCCATGACATTAAAGTCCGCGCCGGGATAACCCAGGCCGACTATCGTATTGGGATAGTGAATATTACCGCTAACCGCTGCATACACCTGCGTTTGCATTGCGGCATGATAATCGATCCCAGGGTGACCATCATAGTAAAGGTGTTCTTGAGCGGCTACATCGTTGCCGCCACCGTGATACGTCATACTCGGATTCAGGAGTACAGTATACGGCTGCGGGCCGGTTGGACCGAGTGGTGTTAATGTTGCATTGGGGGAATACCCTGAATTATCACACCCGCCATGAAGAACCACGTCTCGGTTGTATTTGGTCGCGGTTATGCCGTCGTATGCGATGACAGTTTGATCACATCCATAAATGTGATATTTTCCTCTGCTCAGCATTGAGTGGTCGAACACAGTATTGACCTGGGCGGTAGCAGCGGTTAAGTGTTTGTCCTGACTGGCCTTGGTCATCTTGCTATATGACTTCAAGGGAAATGTGAGAGTCGTCGAGAAGCTCCAGAGTTCAGCGGTATTCGTTGCCGTACCTGGGCCACCTCCGGCAACGAGTACGGCACCAGAAGGCAGGAGTGTAGCCGTTTGTCCGTCGCGTGGAGTTGACATGGTTCCGGCCAGTGACCATGCCGCAGTGGCGTAGTCGCGCAATTCTGCCGTTGCCAGGTAGGCGTCAACAGGCCCCCCGGGGCGCGCTTGGTAGCCCCCAATGACGAGTACGTCGCCGTTGGGCAGCAGTGCGGCGGTGGGATCCCGGCGTGCTTGGCTTAGGCTAGTGCTAAGTTGGCTTTGTCCATTAGGTGGAGTGTTTACGTTATAGATTTCAGTTGAACTCAGGCTGTAGGAGGAGTCGCTGCCGCCCGTAATCAATATCGTGCCATCGGGGAGAAGGGTGACCCTATGGTCGATCCTGGACACAACCATATTAGCCATGGTTTGGACCGAATCCGACGAGGCATTGTATAACTCGACGTATGGATAGGCATCAACTGAGGATCCCTCGTTGCCGCCAGAGGCAAAGCTCGCCCCGCTAGGCAGCCCCAGGCCGGCCATATGGGCAGCGCCTACAGGGATGCTGGCAGTGACGGTCCATGAATTGGCAACGGCATCGTAAATCTCGGACGCTCCGGCCGTTAATGAACCCGTTATTATAAGCACCCGGCCATCATTGAGGAGAATACCAGGGCTCGACGCGTGGGTGGCATTCATCGCTGTCGTGGGAGTGAATGTCTCAGCAATGGGATCGAATATTTCAGCGACAGTCGGTGTTGAGGTCCCCCCGGCGACCAACACACTGCCGTCAAGCAATTCGACCGCCGTGTGATATGACCTAGCCACGTTCATGGGATTCAAGGTATACCGCCAAGTTCCGGTTTGCGGGTTATAAATTTCTGCGGTGTTAGAAGGTCCGCCAGTAACCAGGACCGTGCCGTTGCTCAGCAGGGTCGCCGTGTGAAAAATGCGAGTCTCATCCATGGAGCCGGTCAGGCTAAACACCTGAGCATGCAGCGGGGCTGAAATCGGCAACAGGAACACGATGGCGAGATGGCGCGTTCGCAGCATTGAAATATCTCCTTTGTCCTCGGCCTTGGCGCTAAACGTTGCCGGCGTGCCGAGGTTTTTTCACTCCGGCAGGGAAAACGTAGCCCGCAGAATATTATAAGCCGCGTACCGGGTCCCCGCGTACTGTTTTTGGCCCCACGCGTGGGCGCTCGTGCAATGCGCTTTCCCCCGGCAAATGATTGTACCACCAAATAGTTGATGTTGGACTATTCTTTTTTGGTCTTTTATATTGGCTGCCGTTGGGGCCTTGTGGATAAAAGCATCACCTCGCGGCAGTACCGGACATTCCTGCGCCAGCTTCGGCTTGCCCGGAAACTCAGCGGCCTCAGCCAAGTCGAACTCGCTACCAGGATTGACGAGATGCAGTCGTTCGTCAGCGAGTGCGAACGGGGCGAACGGCGACTGGATGTCATGGAACTCCGATAATTTTGTAAGGCTTTTGGCATCTCCCTTTCATCGTTCGTCGAAGCCCTGGAAGAGGCATTTGCGGTGCCGGCAGAGCGGGCAATTCCCCGCCGTCGAACGAAATAAAGCCGCGACACGACAACCCAAGAAAAAAACTCGATCCCCCACAAGGAAGGACCGAGTTGAAGAACGGCTCAACTGCTCGTGCTTGGCGCGTTCAGGAGGCCTCTGCGGCCGTCAGAAAGCCGCCGAGCTTGGCCGTGGCGCGAAACTGCGGGATCGGCTCCAGCTCCTTGAACGCCGAAGTGAAAGCGTTGGACAGGCTCCACATCGTCCTGGGCTGGAATTCCTCGTGCTGCGGGTTGAAGTACGTCTCATGGATCGGCTTGGCCAGGTGCTTGGGCACTTCCAGGTCTGATTCGATGAAAGCGCGGTAAATGATCAGTTTGGCGGCAACGTCTGAGATCTGGCACTGGCGCCAGGCCTCCACCTGCGTGCGCATCCCGCCGAAGCTGCGCTGCATCTCGTCCACGCCGGTTGATAGCGCGGCCGTCAACGAGAAGTTCTTGGAGTTGCTTAGCCAGGACTGGCTGAAAATCGCCGTGGAAGGCCAGGTCTTCGCAAAACACGCGGTAGCCCACAGTCATGCCTAGGCGCATGCTTTTGTCGTTGCGAACGCCGATGGAAAACCGGCAGCCACGCATGCCGGTACCGAGGTCCAAGACCCCGAACAGTTTCATGCCGTCCTTGGGACGACGTACTCGTCTTTGGCCACTCCGATATCGCGAAAGCCCATAGTTTCGATCAGGGCTGCGATAACCTCGCCATGCGAAATGGGCCGATGGGTTTGCGGTTCCTGGCGGCGTCGGCACGAGAGCCAACTCCTCCCGGATACGGCCCCACCGACGGGAGCATGGTCTTCTGGGTGCCTATTGTGGGGCCGATTGTGGGGGGGTGATCGGGGCGGCGGCGTACGATTGGGGCGTGCGACGGTTCTTGCCGCAGTAGAACGCGCGTTTAATTCGGTGGCTTGTTCGGCAGCCCGCACCAGCGCCTCGCCAAATCCTCCGGGCTCTCGTGGATCTGTGGATTCCGCGCCAAGGCTTCCTTCTTCAGGTTCTCGGCCTCTCTTTTCAGGATCGCGGCGATTTCCTCGTCGATGCGATTAGCCCAACGGTGAAGTGCGGCAACCGATGCTTCGAGAGCAGCGCTGGTTCCAGCGACGCGGTCCATGGTGCGCTCCAGAACATCCATCCGTCGGCAAACGGGTACAAGTTCTTCGCGCACGACAGCGCGGATTTGATTGAGATCTTCCTGGGTCATGCCTGCCCCCAGTGTCGCACACTTCCCGCGCATCCGTCTGCGCTATAATGACAATTTGCGCCTCCCCGCTCCCGGGTATACCTATGTTCCTCAGCATCAAAGAGATGGAATTGCGGAAGATTCGTTTCGACGAAACTTTCGCGCCCGGCGAGCTGGATTTCAAGCCGGATGAAATCTGGCAGGCGGGTCCGTTGCGCGCGCAGGGAACGGCCGAATTGCTGGCCAATACCGAGGGCGAAGTCCGCGTCCAGGGCCGCTTGGAGGCGCGCATGGAGGCGGCCTGCGACCGTTGCCTGGGCCGCGCGCTGTTTCCGGTGGATACCACTTTCGATCTCTTCTACCGCCCCGCGTCGTTCATCGCGCGGGAGGAAGAAGTGGAGATTGACGAAGGCCAGGCGCAACTGGGCTTCTATCAGGGCGGCGGGATGGAATTGGAAGATATTTTACGGGAACAAATCCTGCTGGGTATGCCCATGCAGCGCGTCTGCAGCGAGGAATGCAAAGGGATTTGTCCCACGTGCGGCGCCAACCGCAATGAAACGCCATGTAATTGCAAAGACGACCGCGCCGGCAACCGGTGGGCCGCTCTGGAAGGTCTGAGGGACCTGAAAACACTTTGAAAGCCCCGCAGTTCCGGGGTAAACTCTTTGAGGTACAGAAATGCCGAATCCGAAACGACGCCACTCCGCGCGCCGCACCCAAAACCGCCGCGCGCACGATTCGCTGAAAACGCCCGGGATGTCCGAATGTCCCAACTGCCATGAGCCCAAACTGCCGCACCGCGTATGCCCGCACTGCGGACAATACAAAGGCCGCGAAGTAGTGGAAGTCGAGCAGGAGTAGCCACCCGCCCAACATGGTCACCATTGCTGTCGACGCAATGGGCGGAGACAACGCCCCAAAAGCGGAAGTGGAAGGGGCCGTCGAGGCGGCTAGGACGATGGATGTCAGGGTCATCCTGGTCGGGCGGCAGGAAGTTCTGCGGCGGGAGTTGCAGCAATACGACGACTACCGCGCCTTGCCCGTCGAGGTAGTCAACGCCACCGAGCAGATCACCATGGAGGACAGCGCGGCGCGCGCCGTCCGGGCCAAACGCGACAGTTCCCTGCGAGTGGCTTCCCGCCTGGTGCGCGATGGCATCGCGCAGGGATTCGTCTCGGCCGGCAACACGGGCGCCGCCATGGCCACTGCCAAGATGGTGCAGGGCGTCATACCGGGCGTGGACCGTCCCGCGCTGGCCGGCATTTTCCCGACGCTGATCGGCAAGCCCGTGGTGGTCATCGACGTGGGCGCAAACGTGGATTGCTCCCCGCGCATGCTGGCCCAGTTCGCGGTGATGGGCGAGATTTATTCCCGCGTGGTGCTGCACCAGCCGCGTCCCAAGGTGGGGTTGCTGTCGATCGGAGAGGAAGAACATAAGGGCAACGACACGACGCGCAGTGCGACGCCGTTGCTCAAGAGCCTGCCCCTCGATTTCGTGGGAAATGTCGAGGGCCGGGACATCTATACGGGCAAAAGCGACGTAATTGTATGTGATGGTTTTATCGGCAACGTGGCGCTCAAAGTCAGCGAAGGGCTGGTGGACATGGTGAAGCAGATGCTGCATGAATCGCTGAACGCCACCATCACGCGGCAGATGGGAGCTTTGCTGGCGCGAGCGGCTTTCGCCGATTTCAAGAAGCGCGTGGATTACTCCGAATACGGCGGCGCGCCGCTGCTGGGCGTGCGCGGAATCTGTATCATTTGCCATGGACGTTCCAACGCCAATGCCATCAAGAACGCCATCCGCGTGGGCGCGGAATTTTCCGGCGGCAAGGTTAACGAGCGCATCGAGGACGAGTTACGCCAATGGGCTGCCGAACACGTCGCGTTTTAGACTGGCTCCCGCTAGTCATAACCATGCTGGCCCTTCCGGCGCTGGGGCAGGGTCCTAACAACGTAAACTGGACGCTCACTTTGGACCCGGCGGCGGCCGCGCCCGGATCGAAGGTGCTGGCGCGTCTGGAGGCTCGGCTCGACCCTGGATGGCACATGTATTCGATGACTAGCGCGGGCGCCATCCCGACCACGGTCAAACTGGCTACGAATGCCGCCGTGGGGAAGGTCCGGATATTCCAGGCGCCGCCCAAGAAAGCCTTCGACCCTAACTTCAACTTGGACACGGAGACTTACGAAGGCTCCGCGATTTTTCTGCTGGAACTGCAATTGAAGCCCGACGCCGTTGCGGGTGCGTCGGATGTTTCCGCAGAAGTGCGCTTTCAGACTTGCAACGACAAGGTGTGCATTCCGCCGCGGCGGCGCACGGTGAGCGCAACTTTGACTGTTGATAAGGCGGCGCACGGCGCCACCCCACTCGTCCCCGCAGGATATGCCGAAGTCACTGGGGCGCCTAAGGCAAATACTGCGAACACTGACACGCAGGGCCTCGGTGCGTTCCTGCTGGTGGCTTTCGGCGTCGGGCTGGCGGCGATCTTCACGCCGTGCGTCTTCCCCATGATCCCCATCACCATGTCGTTCTTTCTGAACCGGCAGGGAACCCGGCGGGAAAGCCTCTTCCACGCGGCGATCTTCTGCCTGGGCATCGTGGTGCTGTTCTCGGGATTGGGTCTGGCCACTACGGCGATCCTGGGACCGTTCGGCGTGGTGCAGCTCGGATCGAGTCCGTGGGTGAACGGCTTCATCGCGCTGGTCTTTCTGGCGTTCGGACTGAGCCTGCTGGGCGCGTTCGAGATCACCATCCCGTCGGCGGTGCTGACCAAGCTGGACCGTGGATCGCAAAAGGGCGGCATCGCGGGGACCCTGCTGATGGGGCTGACCTTCGCGCTTTCCTCGTTCGCCTGCGTAGGGCCGTTCATGGGTACGCTGCTGGCGGCTTCGGTGGGCAGCGGAGGCGCGCGGCCACTGTTGGGCATGCTGACCTTTGCCTGCGGCTTGGCGCTGCCGTTCTTCCTGCTGGCGCTATTTCCGTCGTATCAGAAGAGGCTGCCGAAGAGCGGCGGCTGGCTGGCGCGCGTGAAGGTGGTGATGGGATTCATCGTGTTGGCCGCCATGTTGTATTCGCTCGCCAGGGTGGACCAGGTGCTGCAGTGGAATGTCCTCACGCGCGAGCGTTTCCTGGCGGCGTGGATCGTGCTGTTCGCGATGGCCGGATTGTATTTGCTGGGCTTTGTGCGCCTGGAAGGCATTGCCAAAGACGAACCCATGGGGCTGGGGCGCCTGCTGACGGGGATGCTGTTCTTGATCTTCGCCATCAGCCTGGTGCCCGGGATGTTGGGCGGCAAACTGGGAGAACTGGACGCGTACGTGCCCGTTGCTTCGGGCGGTTCGGGCGGCGGGACAGCGAGCACGAGCGGGCTGGTATTTATGAAAAACCAGTATCGCGAGGCGCTCGACCAGGCGCGCCGCGAGGGCAAACTGGTATTCGTCACCTTCACGGGCTATGCCTGCACCAACTGCCACTGGATGAAGGCCAATATGTTTACGCGGCCGGAGATCGCGGGCGCTCTGAAGGGCTTCGTGCTGGTGGATCTATACACGGACGGCACCGACGCCGCCTCTGAGCAGAACCAGCAATTGGAGCAGAGCAAATTCCAGACGATCGCCATCCCGTTTTACGCGATCATGGACGCCGATGGCAACGCCATGGCCACCTATCCTGAAGCGACCCGCGACGCAGCCGCCTACCTGGCATTCCTGCAAACCCGGGGGGCGGGCTTGAGCCCGCGCGGGGCTTCAGCCCCGCTCTCCGATCTGTCTATCCTCCAAGCCACCACGCTAGACGGCGCACCGGTAGACACCGCCGCCCTGCAAGGCAAAGTCGTGGTAGTAGACTTCTGGGCAACGTACTGCGTCCCCTGCCTGAAGGAAATCCCAACCTTCAACCGGATGCACGAGCAGTACGCCGACCGCGGCGCGGTGGTGCTGGGCGTCTCGATGGACACCGACGGCGGCGCGCCGCTGGTGCAATCGTTCCTGAAGAAGCATCCGATGAAATATCGCGTAGTGCTGGGATCGGAGAAAACCACGGATCTATTCCATATAGGCCCGCTGCCTACGACGGTGGTCTTCGACCGCCAAGGGAAGACGCTGCAGCGCTTCGAAGGCTATACGCCGGCGGATGCGCTGGAGAGCGTAGTGAAGACGGCATTGTAGGACCGGCCTGCTGGCCTGTCCGCACCGTGGTAGGATCAATGGTAGGATTATGACCCGTACTACTCATCGGAGACCAGGCCGGAAGGCCAAGAAGAGCTACACACTCTCACCCGAGTCGGTGGATTTTCTCGAAGCGCAGCGTAAGAAACGCCGCGCCAGGTCGAGTTCCGCCGTTTTGGAGGAGATTCTACAGGCTGTTCGCCGCGAGGCCGAATTGGCAAGGATGAATCAGTCGGTAATCGACTATTACGACTCGCTTTCAGACGAAGAGATGAAAGAGCTAAGCGAATGGGGTGACTTCGCGATGAGCCAATTCCCCACAGAGGGGGATTGAGTGCCCCCTGATAGAGAATCTCCGCGGCGGGGCGAGATTTGGTTCGTGCAGTTGCCGACCGATCCGCCGACAAAGGGACGACGTCCGGTTGTGATCGTTTCGCTCGACGGCCGAAACCGGCACGAACAGGCAGACACAGTGCTGGTTGTGCCCTTGACCACCAGCGTGCATAAGGAAGTTGGCACCCGTGTCTTTCTCTCGGCGGGTGAAACCGGCCTTCAGTCGGATTCGGCGGCGCGTGCGGAAGATATAACAGTAGTGAAAAAACGGACCCTCGTTGAACCCCAGAGCAGACTCCGCCAACTCAGCGACCGGCGAGTCTGCGAGTTAGCCGCCAAGGTGCGCATCGCGATGGGTTGCGCGGAGTAGCCCACCCCTACGCCATGCGGAACAAGTGCCGCGTGCGGGCGCTCCACTCGTTGCTGGAAAAGATGCGCGGCCCCACCTGGATCAGGCGCGGCAGCATGTCGAAGACCGATCCGGGAGTCCAGTTGGCGCCGGCGCGCGTGCGGAATCCTTTGCGGTTCAATTCCTCGGCCACCAGCGATAGCGGGGCGTCTTGAACGATCAGGTCCATCATCAGGACCAACGCCTGCTTTTCGGCTGTGTTCTCTTCCAGGTGGCTGCAATCGGCGGAGACACGCAGCCCGTAGGGCACCTCTTCGGTCAAAGGACCCGGTTGGGACGCGGGTTCATCGACCTCGCGCTCCCATTCGACGGCTGTTAACTTCCAGCCCTCCTTGGTTTTCTGGCTGACATACTCTTGCGATAGCGGACCGGACGGGACCTCTCGCACTCTCTGCAGCTTCGACATTCGGCGGCGCCTCCCGCGCGCGAAGTGAGCAAGCCGGTTTCCACGCTAAGCTGCGGAATCTTGGGGCGGGCACGGGCAGGAATTGTGCGGAGATGGGATTCTGCGTCCCGGCGATGGGACGCGGGGCCAGACTACGACGAGAGCCCGTCAACGCAGGAGCCGCCTGAAAAGGCGGCTGCGGCCATGATTGGCCGCCCCACGGTGCAGCCGAACCCCCATCCAACAGGTATAATCAAGAGCGTGAGAATGCTCCTTCCCGTGCTGGCCTGCATCGCCCTGGCGGGCTGCCATCGCGACATGCAGAACGAAGACGCCGTGAAGCGAGGTGTCATGGATCACCTCTCGGCGGTCCAGGGCCTGAATATCGCGTCCATGAACGTAACTATCGCGTCCATGGTGTTTCGGCAGAACGAGGTGGACGCCACTGTAGCCATCACACCCAAGGGCGGGGACGCGGCCCAGGCGATGTCCCTCCACTACATATTGCAAAGGAAGGGAGACCGCTGGGTGGTGAAGCCGCGCGCGGATGGCGGGCAGAACCCGCACGGCGGCATGGGCGCAAGTCCGCACGGCGGCGGCATGGGTGTGCCGGAAGGCGGTAGTCCCGCGGGCGCGCTGCCGCCCGGACATCCGGCGGTGCCCCCGCAGAGCATTCCGCAATGAAACTGGTCGCCATATTGGGCGGAGGTCCGGCGGGAGCTTTCACGGCCGAGCGGCTGGCGTCCGCGGGTCTGGACACCGTGGTCTTCGACGAGAAGCTGGCGTGGGAAAAGCCTTGCGGCGGCGGCCTCACTTACAAGGCCTACCACACCTATCCGTTCCTGATCGAAAACAACACTCCCAAGAAGATCGTCACGGAGACCGTCCTGGCCGCGCCGCGGGCCAAGGCCGCCACGCTGCGCTTGAGCGAGCCGCTGCTGATCTATTCCCGCATGGATCTGAACCGCATGATGCTGGAGCGCGCCGAACGCGCCGGCGCCCGCATCGAGAAAGCCCGCGTGTTGGAAATCAACCGCACCGGGATGGGCTGGCGCCTGCGCACCAATGCGGGCGCGCTGGACGCGGACTTCTGCGTGATCGCCACGGGCGCGCGCAATCCGCTGCGGGATTTCGGCACGCAACTCACATCGCGCGATGCCATGTCCGCGCTGGGCTACTACGTGCCCGGCGATCAGGCGCAGATCGATATCCAGTTTCTGCCGCAACTCGAGGGTTACATCTGGATCTTCCCGCGCTGCGGGCATCTCTCGGTGGGCATTTGCGGCAAGGGCGAGCCGGCCGCGTCGCTGCGCAAGCGCCTGGAAAGCTACATGGCGCAGCGTGGCATTTGCTGGAAGGGCGCGGCCTTTTATAGCCACCTGCTGCCGTCGCTCGAAACCCCGGCGTGGAAGAAGAACCGCGTGGCGGGCGACGGTTGGCTGGCGGTGGGCGACGCGGCCGGCCTGGTGGATCCCGTCACCGGCGAGGGGATCTATTATGCGCTGCGCTCGGCCGACCTGGCGGCCAAAGCGCTGCTCTCGGAGCTTGGCGGCCTGGCGGAGAAGCTGCAGACTTACCGGCGCAGCCTGCGGCGCGATTTCGCCGCCGATCTCGAATTCGGTTCGCGCCTGGCCAAGCGCGTCTTCCTGGGGCGATTCCTGTTTGGATCCGTGCCCGCGCGCATGGTGCAATTCACGCGGCGCAGCAGCCGGTTCAACGGCGTGATGCAGGACCTCTTCGCTGGTACGCAGCCTTACCTGGGATTGAAAAACCGGCTGCTGCGCAACCTGAACGGCAGCCTGTACGAGATCGCCATGAGCCTAGGCCTTAGCCGCTTGTTGCCCGGCAAATTGCAACCTTAATTTGCAAAAATTTGCAAAACATGACCCATTCCAAATCCGAAGCCGCCTTTCTGCGGGCGCAGCAAGTCATTCCCGGCGGCGTCAACTCGCCGGTGCGGGCCTTCCGCGGCGTAGGCGGCACGCCGCCCTTCATCGCGCGCGGCGAGGGATCCCACATCTTCGATATCGATGACAACGAGTACATAGACTACGTGGGATCCTGGGGACCGCTGCTGCTGGGCCACCGCCATCCGGCGATTGTGGAAGCGGTGCGCCAAGCGCTCGAGACCGGCACCAGTTTCGGCGCGCCCACCGAGCGCGAAATCGATCTGGCCGAAGCTATCCGCGACGCGGTACCTTCCATGCAGATGGTGCGGCTGGTCAACTCCGGCACTGAAGCCACCATGTCGGCCATCCGGGTGGCGCGCGGGTTCACGGGCCGCGACCTGACGGTGAAGTTCGAAGGCTGTTATCACGGCCACGTGGATTCGCTGCTGGTGAAGGCCGGGTCGGGCCTCGCCACGCTGGGCATTGCCGATACGCAAGGCGTACCGAAAGGATTCACCGACACGACACTGGCGTTGCGTTTCAATTCGGTGGATGCCGTGGAAGCCGCTTTCCGCACGCACGGCGAGCGTATCGCATCGGTGATCGTGGAACCGGTGGTGGGCAATATGGGCTGTGTCCCGCCGCAGCCCGGCTTTCTCGAAGCGCTGCGCGAGATCACCGCACGGCACGGCGCGCTGCTGATCCTGGATGAAGTGATGACGGGCTTCCGCGTGGCCTATGGCGGCGCGCAGGCGCGCTTCGGCATCCGGCCGGATATGACCACGCTGGGCAAGGTCATCGGCGGCGGACTGCCTATCGGCGCTTACGGCGGGCGCGCCGATATCATGATGCGGGTGGCGCCGCTGGGGCCGATTTATCAGGCGGGGACGCTGTCGGGCAATCCACTGGCAGTGGCCGCGGGACTGGCCATGCTCCGGCACTTGAAGGCGCATCCGGAAGTGTATAGCGAGATGGAAACCAAATCGGCGGCCATCGCCAGCGCCGCGCCCGCGGGCGCCATCGTGAACCGCGTCGGGTCGATGTTCACCTGGTTCTTCACGGACCAGCCGGTGACGGACTGGGAGTCCGCCAAGCGCGCGGACACAGCCAAATTCGCGGCGTTCCATCGCCACATGCTGAACGAAGGCATCTACCTGCCGCCTTCGCAATTCGAAGCGGCGTTCGTCTCGGCCGCGCACACCGGCGAGGACATCCGCAAGACTCAACGAGGCGCCCGCTTTACGGTACGGTAAAATTGGCCCGCGTGGTGGCGACTCCTCCGGGCGTGGTCACGGTAATCGGCCCCGTAGTTGCGCCGTTCGGAACAGTGGCGTATACATAGTTAGGACCCTTATTCGAAACCTTTGCCGCGGGCACCCCATTGAACTCAACCGATGCGTTCAACAGATTGTAGCCCCAGATCAGCACCAAGGTTCCCGCCGCGCCCGATTGGGGCTCGAAATGCTGCGCCCGCGGCGCAGGCTTTGGGAGGCCTGCGTCCAGGGCGAAGATCAGTCCGGTACCGCGCGGGCCGCCGGCGCTGGCAGTTCCGTAGAAGATGCCATCGCTGGCTTGCATCATCGCACAAGCGCACAGGCCCTGGGTGTTTCCGTTGGTGACGCGATAGATAACCTCGTATTGGCCGGACTTGGTGAGACTGAAGAACGTATTATTCTCCGTAACCCCGTACAGTTTGCCGTCGCTGCCTTCGATCAGTTGGTCCACAACCCCGGACAGTTCCGTCCCAAAGGTGTGCAGAAGCGTATATTGGCCGCTGGGAGTGAGCTTATATGCGGTGCCATGCTGGGTGTTGCCGACCACCGTGGTTGTCCCATAGAAATTGCCGTCGGTGCCTTGGATAAGAATTGAGGCACCCGAAGAAGTGAAGTTGTACAGTTTCGTCAAGCTTCCGGCCGGAGTGAGCTGGTAGACATATCCTACCCCGGTGCTGTGGGTATTGGCGGTGCCGTAGTAGTTGCCATCGGCCCCGTAAAATAGGGCTCCCGCGACGTCGCCAGAGGGGAACTGGTAAAGGGCCGCAACCTTACCGTTCAGGTCGGCCTTCACCACGGAGTAGATCACGACGCTTCCCGATAGCGGTGTCGCAATTCCCAAGAGCGTAGCGTCCGGCAGGTTCTGAGTGAAGGTAGGCCCCAGGATCTGATTAGGATAGTTGTGCTCGCTGCCTTCGCTCGATCCCACGGAGAAGACGTTCACGGTGCCGTTGGTTCCGGTGCCCTCTCCGGAAACCGTAACGGCCGAGTATAGCAGACCGTTCGCGGCGCTCATAACCAGGGAGCTGATTGTGTCCTTGGCGGGCGGGAACGACGCCACGGTGACCACGGATCCCTGCTCGGTCACCGAAAAGACGTAGTACCCTTCGGCCGAGGAATAGAACAGGCCCGGCGCAGCCTCCGTGATGCCCCCGGGCTCCGAGTACGGCGAGTAGGCGACGACGCGGTAGGTTGCCTGAGACGCCACGGCAGGCACGCTTGCCGCAAGCGGACACAGCGCCAGCAGGGCCATGTTTCGAAGGTGTGAAAAAGACATTGTGTTTCTCCTCTAATTGGACTTTTGGGGGTAGTAACAGGTCAAGGATAGCGGGCGCGCGCGTCGACTGGACCGCGCGCCCGCCGCGGCCAACTGTTAGTAGTACACGAGTATGCCCGATGCGAGGGGCGTGGTTGGGGTTAGCCCGTCGCGTGCATTGTCGTTCGCCTGGGTCAGCACGCACGGCGGGGTGGTGCAAGTGCAGATCTGGGCGTTAGCGGGGGGGGGCGACGGCTGAAAAGACGGCGACTGCCACGAACACCGGGAAAAGCCTATTCGCGGCGGAAGTTGTGCGCGATTCATGCTGACCATTGCGCAGGCGCATGCGATCCTCCTCTGTGTTTGCGTTGGATGATTCCGGCGGTGGGTGGCGCCTCTCGACGGAATTCGGCTCGACAACATATGAGTTGGAATCATCATGGACCTTTTTTTGGAGGCTTGTCAAGAAAAATCGCATAGTTTGGGTACTCCCGGGCGAGCTTATGGCCCGCTCGTCTTCAAGAAAACGCCATCGTTACACTCGCAGCTAATATCTATATGTCATAAATTGAACAACTCGTGCTGCCCACAAATGGGATCTCGTATATCGACGATACTCCCGGGTCCAGGATGGAGCCTTACGAGGCTTAGCGAAATCCATAGGGGACATCCATCTCCCTTTAGCATTTCCAAGGTTTGGCGGCTTTGCCAGGAACAAAGAGATCTACTCGTTGCCTTTGGGCCCGACGATTAAGAATGTTGTGCGATTTCCAACAATTAGACATAAAGTGTGGCCGAACAACGACACGATTGGGCATGTGGCCACGTTCGGCGGAACGGAGCAGTAGGCGAAGAGGGGTCCCATCTGCCCTCCGCGGGAAGCGGCCTGGATGCCTGTCCAACTGCTGCTGCACGAATACGGGACAGAGGCTTGCCGTCATTTCCTCACGGACTTAAGCAGCCTCCGCGCCGAAAGGCTCACGATGGCGAAGAACACTCCGAAGCTGATGACGATCACCGCCAATTGCCTGCGCCGCGAAAGATATCGCACTTGCGGCTGTTCCAGGAATACGCGCAACCGCACCTGCACCGGCCGTGGCGCGCGGTTCTCGATGGCGACATAGGTGTCCACATCGTGTATCGACATGCGCAGCGCCCCGCGCGGACCGGGCGGCGTGCTGGCGATCTGCTGGTGGTCTCGGCCCGCGCGCCAGGCGTTCAAATCGGGCAGGCTGAGCAGCACCAGCCGCACTCGCGCATCCGGCCGGTCGGCTTGAAAGACGCAATCCACCATGGCGGGTTGCTGGGTCACCGGACGGGGCACGTACCGCCAATCGCTCGCGGGAATCTCGAAGTTCTCGTCGATGAGATCCACGCGCGAAAATGCGGCCAGCAGAATAAGCAGCGCGGCGATCATTTCGTTAAAATAGTCACCATGAACCACGGTACCAGTTGGAAGACGGCGTTGAGTTGGGTGGGTGCGATTTTGCTGGCGCTGGTGTTTCTGGTTTCGGGACCTTGGAAGGTGACGGACGCACCCGGCGCGGCCGTTCGCATGGCCGAGATGCGCGTTCCGCAATCGCTCAGCCTGGCCGCGGCCATCGGTTTCGGTATCGCCGAAACCTTTACCGCGATTCTTCTGCTGGTGCCGCGTTTCCGCCGTTGGGGCGCGTGGCTGGGCGGCGCGATGCTCATAGCGTTCATGGTTTTCATCGGCATCAATTACAATGCGCTGCATGGCGCGGATTGCAGTTGCTTTCCGCCCCTAAATCTGTTCGGATTACATATCGAGTTCAAGCGCGCCGTGGGTCCCGGCTTCTTCATCGGCGACGGCCTGATGTTATTGCTGGCGGTGATTGCGGGCATCTGGGCCAGACCCGCGCGCAGCATGCGCACGGCGATGACGATCTTAGGCTTGGTGACGCTGTTCGCGGCCGGCTCGTACGGCGTGGCGGCCATGCGGCAGACCGGCACGAAGGCCCCCGATACAGTTACGGTGAACGGCAAGCATTATTCGCTGCAGGAGGGCAAGATCCTGATCTTCTATTTCGACCCGGAATGCCTGCACTGCCTGGACGCAGCCAAGCGCATGTCGAAGCTGGACTGGGGCGATACGCGCATCGTGGCCGTGCCTATCAACGTGCCGCAGTTCGCGCAGGGCTTCCTCGACGATACCCATTTGAAGGCGGTGATCTCGAACGACCTGCCGCAGTTGAAGAAGATCTTTCCGTTTGTGAGCGCGCCGGCCGGAGTCGCGCTGGTGAATGGGCGGGAGAAAATGGCGCTCACGCAGTTCGAGGAGCCCGAGCCGGTTGGCACTCTGAAGAAGATCGGCTTCATCAACTGAGTGGCGCAACAGCCTCTGCCGCGGGCATGCGAAACCGATAGCCCAGCCAGGGCTCCGTCAGGATGTAGCGCGGACGGCCCGGATCGGGCTCCAGCTTCTTGCGCAATTGTTTAATGAACACCCGCAGGTACTGCACCTCGCTGCCGTAGTCGGGTCCCCACACCGCTTGCAGGATGCGGTCGTGCGGCAACGCCACATCGTCGTTGGAGATCAGGAACCGCAGCAAGTCGAATTCCTTCGGCGTCAGCCTGACTTCCTTCGCGTCCACGATCACGCGCCGGGCCGCCACTCGAATCTCCACGTTGCCGAACCGGATGATGTCTGCCCCAGGGTCGCCCGCGGGCGTGGATCGCCGCAAAGCAGCCCGAATGCGCGCCAGCACGACTTCGATGCTGAAAGGTTTGGTGACGTAGTCGTCGGCGCCCACATCCAGCGCCTCTACGGCGTCCTGGTTGGAATTGCGTACGGTCAACATCGTCACATGCACGTCGGATAGGATGCGGATCTTGCGGCAGGTCTCGATTCCGGTGATGCCGGGCAGGTTTACGTCGAGCAGCACGAGGTCGAATCGCTCCTCGCGCAGCTTTTCCAAGGCATCTTCGCCGCTACGCGCTTCGGCCACCAGATAGCCGGCGCCGCCCAACGTGACGCGCAACACGCGCCGGATCTGGGGCTCGTCGTCCACCACAAGTATACGGCCGGCGTTCATCAAGTTAGCTTAGGCCGTGAGCGGTAAAGAAGTCGTTAAGCCGATGTGAGGATTCCATAAGTGTGGTTACATAAATCTATGCTCTCTCGACGTCAATTCCTCCATCTGACGGCCACGGGCGCGCTGGCCGCAGCAAGCCCGAAAATGACCGGCAAGCAACGCGTGGATCGCGCGCTGCAGGGGCGCGACGTGGACCGCACGCCGTTTACTTACTGGCATCACTTCGGGATCGAAAAGCTGCCGGGCGAACGGCTGGCGGAGGCCACGCTCGAATTTCATCGCCAGTTCCACACAGATTTGGTGAAGGTGATGAGCGACTATCCGTTCCCCAAACCCGCGGGAAAATGGCAGGATCTGAAGGTCGTGAGCAATCCGTTTCCCGAGCAACTGCGGGCGCTCGAACTGATTCGCGACGGCCTGCGCGGCCAGGCCTATTTTGTCGAGACGATCTTCAACCCGTGGAACGTGGCCGAAAAAATGTCGTCGCCGGAAGACGTGCTGCGGCTCAAACAGGAGAACCCCAAAGCGCTGGAGGCGGTGCTGGAAGCGATCGCCGAATCCGAAGCTAGCCACGCCCGGAAAGCGATCGCGGCCGGCGCCGCCGGTATCTTCCTGGCCATCGCAAACGCGCAGGACGGCATCATGACCCAGGAAGACTACGCGCGGTTCAGCGAGCCGTTCGACCGCCTGATCCTGGCGGCGGTGCGCGGCGCGCCGCTGAACATCCTGCACCTGCACGGCGACAAGGTCTACCTGGACCGTTTCGCGACCGGCTGGCCGGCGGCCGCCATCAACTATTCCAATTTCGCCACGGGCCGGACCGTGGCGGCCATGCGCGCGCAGTATGGCGGCGTGCTGATGAGCGGCCTGGATGAGAAGAACTTCCGCCAGCTTTCCGAGGCGGATCTGCGGAAACAGTCGGACGCCGCGCGGGCCGCCGCCGGGAAGAAGTTCATCCTGACGCCCGGGTGCTCGGTCCCTAACGACTCCACGGACGAGGAACTGATGCGGCTGGTGAAAGTGACTGGAGCCGGAACTTAGCTGCTGTCACAGGTGTCGAATCAGTCAGGCAAGTTAGAAACCCGATAAGTCAAATGGAGGCTGAAATGTTCGACGCTATAAGTGTCTCTGAACGCACTCGTAAGCCGTGGACGGTGGCGGTTTCATTGATCGGACAACTGGTCATGGTGGGCTTGGCAATTCTGGTTCCGCTGGTGGGCACTAGCGCGCTGCCGCACCGCCTCGCCTGGGTCTCGGTACCGGAGCCGCCGCGAGCTTTGCCGCACCACCAGGCGCAGGCCACCGTGAAGCAAGCCAGAATGGTCCCACCGCAGTTCACGCCGAAGGGGCTGGTCCTGCCGGCGGCGATCCCAGCGAAAGCCGTGACCATCGAGGATCCAGATTTCATGCCATCGGCGGGCGATGCCGTGGGGGTTATCGGAGGCTTTGGGGATTCGAATGGACCGGGCAATGGCGTGATCAACGGCTTGTTAAGCACGGCGCCAACCGCGCCGCCACTCGTGCCGGTGGTTAAACAAGCTGCACCGCCCGCAACGCCGAAGCGCATACGGCTGGGCGGCATGGTGGAGCAAGGAAAGCTCATCTCCGGACCGCCGCCAGCTTACCCGGTGCTCGCCAGACAAGCGCGCATTGAGGGGACGGTGCGGCTGGAGGCGGTGATTTCGCGTGAAGGCACGATCATCAACTTACACGCCGTCAGCGGGCATCCCTTGCTGATCCCGGCGGCTCTGGCGGCCGTGCAGCAGTGGGTCTTTCGGCCTACCACGCTGAACGGCGAAGTGGTGGAAGTTGCTACTGTGATCGAGGTGAACTTCACCATGCGGAAGTGAATGCGCGGCAGCGCTGGCGCCGCCCCACTAGTTGCGCGGGCCAATGCCTTCGGTGCGGCCGGCCAGCGCCTGCACGGCGGTTCCGCCGCAAACCGCCACGCCCGTCTTCATCAGGGCGCTCAGGAAGTTGAACAGCAGCGCATACAGGACCTGCTCAGTGAGCGGCTGTTTGCCCGGCAGCCGGAAGCTGGCCGGCAGCTCTTTGGCGATATTCACGCGCACGGAATTGGGCTGGGCCTTGCCGCCGCGGTCGCGCTTGTTGGCCAAGCTGATGGGAGTTTGCATGACGCCGCCGCTGCGCCCGTCGATGTAAAACTGACAACGCGAAAACCAGCCGAGGTTGGCGGGATCGGCGGCATCGAACAGCAGCAGGGGGGCTTGGCGCCCCGCCGCGGTGAGATCCAGCGTAATGCTGCGTTGCGTGTCCTTCAGCTTGGTATCGAATCCGGCCTGCTTGGCGATGTTGGCCACCAGCTCCGGTTCGAGTTCCAGCAAAATGAGCTTATGTTGTCCGGCTTGCAAGACTTGCATCTGTCACTGTTAGTGTAGCTGGTTTTACAACGCCATGTGGTAGAGAGCGAGTAAATCCTCGCGCGTGCAGGGCCGCGGGTTGAGTTGATGGCAGCCATCCTGGATGGCTTTATCGGCCAGAACAGGCAGCGCGGCCTCGGTGACGCCATAATCGCGCAGGCGGGGCGCGATGCCCACGCGGCGGTTCAAATCGCGCACCAGTTCGACTATGTCGCCGCCGCCGAACTGCGCCTCCAGATCGTGCAGACGCTGCGCGACGGCCGGGCGGTTGAACTCTAGCACGAAGGGCAGCAGCACAGCGTTCGACGTGCCGTGATGCATGCCGCAATCGGAAGAGAGGGGGTGCGCGAGCGAGTGCACCGCGCCCAGACCCTTTTGAAAAGCGACTGCGCCCATGATGGAGGCCATCATCATCTGAGAGCGCGCTTCCAGGCCGCGCGGATCGGCCATCACGCGCGGCAGGTTCTCCCAAACCATGCGCGCGCCAGAGAGCGCGATGGCGTCGCAGATGGGGTGGTAGCCTTTTGAAATGTAGGCCTCGACGTTGTGCGTAAAGGCGTCCATGCCGGTGCCCGCGGTGAGGTGCGGCGGCAGGTCGAGGGTCAGCTCGGGATCGGCGATGGCCAGCACCGGGATCAGGTGTGGGCTGAAGACCACGGTCTTGCGGTTGGTAGCGGTGATGGTGATGACGGTGGAGCGCGACACTTCGCTGCCGGTTCCTGCGGTGGTGGCGATGGCGATGTAGGGCGGCACGTTCGCCGAGATGCGGTCGGCGCCGTCGAGCAGGTCGTCGTACTCGGCCAGCGGCAGTTCGTGGGTGACTTTCAGCCGGATGGCTTTGGCGGCGTCGAGGGGCGATCCGCCGCCGAGGCCGATAATGCCGTTGCAGCGATTTTCTTGGTAGAGGGCCAGGCCGTCGAGCACGTTGCACTCGGTGGGGTTCGGTTCCACCGCCGAGAAGACCACCGCGCAAGGCGCCAGGCTCGCCACGCGCGCGAAGACCGGCGTGCGCGCGAGGCCCGCGTCGGTGACCAGCAGCGGACGGGACATGCCGCGCTTCTTAAGCTCTTCGGGCAGCCGGTCGGCGGCGCCTGCGCCGAACAGGATGGTGGTGGGGAAGCTGAAAGTGGAGACAGTCACAATCACCATGAAAGCACATTCTGGTAAAATAGCGCTGCGTAAGTCAGCAGGAGTGTAGCATGTCCGAAACATCGCGGCGCGGGTTCATCCGCGGAATAGGCGCCGGTGCGCTGGCCGGCTACGGTCCGATCATTCTGGGCGCGCAGAACAAGTCCGGCAGCGCCAAGCCGATTTTGGGCGAGGGCGACCACAAATACGAATGCACGCACGATTGGGGCGAATTGCCGCCCAACATCAAGTACGGTAATACCCATGGCGTGTGCGAGGATTCGCAGGCGCGCATTTACGTCCACCATACGGTGAACGACGCGAGCGAGAGCCACGATTCGATGGTGGTCTTCGACCACGGGGGCAAGTTCGTCAAGTCGTGGGGCAAGGAATTTCAGGGCGGCGCGCACGGCCTGCACATTCGCAAGGAAGGCAGCACGGAGTTTCTGTATCTGTGCGACACCAAGCGTGGAATCGTGGTGAAGACCACGCTCGATGGCGAGGAAGTCTTCACGCTAGGCTATCCGAAGGAGTCCGACTTCTACAAGCTGGATAAGGACGGCAAGCCGGCGACTAAGTACAGCCCGACGAACCTGGCCATCGCGCCCAACGGCGATATCTATGTGGGCGATGGTTATGGGTCGAGTTACATCAACCAATACAACAGCAAGGGCGAGTTCGTACGGACATTCGGCGGGAAGGGCAAAGAGCAGGGACAGTTGGATTGTCCGCACGGCATCACGGTGGACCTGCGCGGGCCGCAGCCGCGGCTGCTGGTGGCGGACCGGGCCAATGCGCGGCTGCAGTACTTTACGCTGGAGGGCAAGCACGCGGGCTTCGTTGGCGGGGTGAATCTGCCATGCCACTTCAGCGAGCGGAATGGCGAGTTTGTAATTCCGGATCTGGGCGCGCGGGTGACGTTAATGGATCGCGAGAACAAGGTGATCGAGCACTTAGGCGACGACAGCGCGGCGAAGACGTTCTGGGACGTGCGGAAGCAGACGCGCGACCATTTCACGCCGGGCAAGTTTGTGTGTCCGCATGGGGCGTGTTTCGATCATGTGGGGAATATCCTGGTGGTGGAGTGGGTGGAGGTGGGGCGGGTTAGCCGGCTGCGGAAGGTGGCCTAAAGCCAATACTGTTCACTTAAAACATTATTGTGGTATTCTGTTCTAGGGGCGCAGGCCTCCACAAGGAGGTCACCTCATGAACGTTACCCCCGTGGAATCAACCACACTGGCGACGGTCGCTTACGACGACGCCCAGGCGCTGCTGCAACTGGAGTTCCGTAGTCTGGCGATCTATCAATACCTCGGCGTTCCCCCAGCGGTGCACGCAGCCCTGCTGCGGGCACCCTCCAAGGGCAGTTACTTCAATCGGGTCATTCGTGGACGCTTCCCTATTCTTTGGCTGTGAAAGCCCAGGCAGGCAGAGGGCCGGCGGCGTTACGGCCGGAGGACTCCGGAATAGGAGGCTGCCCATGGCACGCACGGTAGCATCGTTGCCCGCCGGCGTCCGCATCACCGACTACATCAGTTTGGGCGTTCTCACCAAGACCTTTCCACTGGATAAGGTGATGGCGGTGGTAGCTGCCGCCGGGAAGACCAACCAGCGGCAACGGGATTTGCCCGCACATGTGGTTGTGTATTACGTGATCGCGTTGACGCTGTACATGCAAGTCTCGTATCGGGAAGTGTTGCGCTGCTTGCTGGAAGGAGTCAAGTGGTTATTGGGGCCGGAGTGGGAAGTGAAGGTGGCTGGCAAGTCGGGGATTTCGCAGGCGCGCACCAGACTGGGATGGGAGCCATTGAAGCAACTGCATGACCAGGTGGTCGCCCCCATCGCCGTGCCGAGAACCAAGGGTGCCTGGTATCGGCATTGGCGTTCAGTCAGTTTGGACGGCAGCACGCTGGATGTCGCCGACAACCAGGACAACCAGCAAGCCTTCGGCCGGCCGGCGGCGAGCCGAGGGAGCAGCGCCTACCCGCAGGTGCGCTTCGTGTCGTTGGTGGAAAACGGGACGCACGTATTGTTCGGCACGCAAATGAGCGGTTATGGAGTGGGGGAAATCACGCTGGCCCACCAGGTTTTACCCGCGCTCCAAAAGGGAATGTTGTGTCTGGCAGATCGTAACTTCTTTGGGTTTGATCTTTGGAAAAAGGCGCATGCCACCGGCGCCGATCTGCTCTGGAGAGTCAGAAAGAATCTGCGGCTGCCTTGTGAAGAGAGGTTGCCGGACGGCTCCTATCTGAGCACGATTTATCGTTCGGACAAAGACCGCCGTCGGAACAACAACGGAATCCGGGTGCGCGTGATTGCATACACCCTGGAAGGGGTCACTGGAGCTGAGCCGATTTATCGGCTGGTGACGAGCATCCTGGACCCCAGCCAGGCGCCGGCCCAGGAACTGGCGGCGCTCTATCACGAACGTTGGGAAATCGAGACCGCCCTGGACGAACTGAAAACGCACTTGCGGGGGGCCAAAATCGTGCTGCGCAGCAAGACGCCCGACTTGGTACGCCAGGAATTCTACGGACTGATGATGACGCATTTTGCTATTCGCGGAATCATGCACGAAGCGGCCCTCCAAGCCAGAGAAGATCCCGACCGGCTCTCTTTCCTGCACGCGGTCCGGGTGGTCCGCCGCAGGCTCGCCCAGTTTGTCGCTATTCCCCCCTCAGGAGAGAAAAGCGTTTCATAAGGCGGTGCTCGCCGAAATCCTGGAAGAAAGAGTTGTATCGAGTCGCGGTAGGCAGATGCCGCGGGGCGTCAAGCGCAAGATGAGCAAATTCCCG
>Ga0302324_100007141_pt1 | contig 23844 bp, 19 predicted proteins | sample Palsa_T0_1_FD_201949 | JGI IMG/M metagenome (GOLD analysis project Ga0302324, IMG submission 201949) | Peat permafrost microbial communities from Stordalen Mire near Abisko, Sweden - Palsa_T0_1 | ecosystem: Environmental > Terrestrial > Soil > Palsa > Peat permafrost | place: Sweden: Abisko... | reverse complement strand
TAAATGGGATGAGCAGGTCCTCCGAAGGAGGAGCAGACTGTTCCCATGAAGAAGCCATCGCAACACCTCATCGCTGAAGTTCCACGCAGGCAAGCCAAGGTCGAGATGACGATCGGCATCGACCTTGGCGATGTCTGGAGCCATTACTGCACCCTTAACCAGGACGGAGAAGTGGTCGACCGTGGCCGCTTCAGAACTACCCCGAAGGCGATTGAGAAGTGGTTCACCGACGTGCCATCCGCGCGGGTCGCGATGGAAGCCGGGACACACTCGATTTGGATCAGCGAACAGCTTCAGGAGCTAGGGCACGAAGTCATCGTGGCGAACGTTCGTGAGCTGCGAGCGATCTCGCACAGCGATCGGAAGAGCGACCAGGTCGATGCTGAGAAGCTGGCGCGTTATGCCCGGCTTGATCCGAACATACTCCGGCCAATCGCCCACCGCACCGTCGGACAGCAGGAGGCCCTCACCCTGATCCGTGCGCGAGCTGTGCTGGTGCGACTGCGCACCGCAGCGGTGAACGCGGTTCGTGGCCTGACGAAGTCGTGCGGCTACCGCATGCCCGCCTCCGCCACAACGTGCTTCGCTCAACGCTGCCTCGCTGTCATGCCTCCAGGGCTGGCGCAGGCACTCGGTCCAGTGCTCCAGCAGATCGCGGAGATAACAGTCAAGATCAAGCAATACGACCGGCAGATCCAGCAGCTCGGCCAGACCGAGTATCCGGAGACACAGGCTCTGCTGAAGGTTCACGGCGTCGGCCACCTCACCGCCTTGACCTTCGTGCTAACGCTCGGCAGCAAGGAGCGGTTCGGACGAAGTCGCGATGTTGGTTGCTACCTGGGCTTGCGACCGCGGCGAAGTCAGTCCGGAGATCAGGATCCTCAGCTCGGCATCACCCATGCCGGCAACGCCTATCTTCGAAGTCTGCTGATCGAGTGCTCCAATCACATCCTTCGACCGCATGGGCGAGACTCGGCGTTGCGACAGTGGGGTCTCCACTTAGCTGGCCGAGGCGGCAAGCAGGCCAAAAGTAAGGCCGTCGTTGCCGTAGCCCGCAAGCTTGCCGTGTTGCTTCATCACCTCTGGAGCACTCAAGAGCCGTACGTGCCGTTCTACGAACAAGCAGCCTGAGGGATCAACATGTTCACCCGTTGCGACGACACCGTGTTCCGATGACTGCGAGCCGACTTCCGCCTTCGAGGCCGACCGATAAATGGCAGCATCGACTCTCTTCTCGAACCCCAACCGGCACCGAGCTTGCTTCAAGACAGCTCACCCAGAGTGCGAATAGAAACACGGTGGAGAGCAACGGAACCAGCAACAACAGCAAAAGCCCTATGAAGGAAAAACAAAGAACAAAACCTTGACACCAGTGACCTGCTCATAGAAAGTCGGCTTGTAGGAAGCTACTGGGGTTTCTCCGCATGACGGCGACAATCAACAAATGCAGATCCTTCGACTCCGGCTGCGCCTTCGCTCCGGATGACAGGGTGGGTGAAGCGTAGGGGATGTGTTCATCCCACATTTCGCCACGACATACATTCTCAATCAGACGACTGCGCGGAGGGCAACAGTCACGGTTTTATATGCAGACTTGACAGCAGTAGCGGCCGTCTCGCCTGCGGCGATCGTGTGTGCGAGTGCCGATCGCTTCCGTGTTCCCGGGTGCTCGATAGCGACGGTTTCGACCCCACCACCGAAGAGTGTGTGCCTCTCTTCCATCCGATCGAGCGCGGCGTTTAACTCCGCGACAACTGCATCGGCCTCACCGGCGACGACGATCAGTTCGAGATTGATCTTTTTGTATAGCATTGAATTACCTCTAGCCCCAATGTTATGCCTGCCGACTCGAAAGCATCCCGCTGGTACCGAGTGACGGTCTATCCGGAAGTTGAGTCGGATTCCCGAAGAGATAAAAGCAATGGGGGCCAGAGCTCTTGGAGTATCCTCCATATGGTTAGGCGTTGTTGTGGCCAATGTGACGCGATTATTCTCTACGAGGAAACCTATTTTTTATGCCGAAGCTCTACACTCCTCGCGAGGCGGCTCAAGTACTGGGTGTCAGCTACGCGTCGCTGAAGCAGTGGATTTACAACGGAAAACTAAAGAGTGTCCAAACGCCGGGTGGACACCATCGAATCTCCGAGGCTGAAATCGACCGCCTGCTGCCTCGGTCTTCAGTTAAAGGAAAACCTGAGAAGACACGTCGTATGTTTCGGCGTGTAAGCGGCCGTAACCAGTTGACTGGACGAATAACCGACATAAAGATCAGCGGTTTGCTTGCCCAGATCACACTTGCAGTGGGAAATCAGCGAATTACCTCCATTATCACAGCTGATGCAGTGCGTGAGTTGCGCCTGAAGAGCGGGCAGATCGCTATCGCTCTTATCAAATCCACTGAAGTCATGATTGTTCTACCCGACTAGATCCCGTTGACAATAACGGTTTAATTCGTTTAGATCGAATAATGCTCCGCTACGGCGTGAACCGAAGACTCATCCCGCCTTCCCGGGCGGGAAGAGATCTGCAATCCAATTCAGCACTTTCTGTGTTCAAGAACGCACTGCCGAGGTACTCCATTGCGTGCTGATACGCGCAAAACTCCAGGCGTAGGAAAACCCAACGATTCGCTTGTTCCATGACTCGACGAGGCCGCAATGAAACTTATAGACTTCTGTTCTTTCGTACTAGTTACATGCTTGTGGTGGCTGTGTTCCGTTTCTGCAGAAGCACAGGCATCAGCGACCTTGTCTGGCAGGGTCACCGATTCAGCTGGGAGTGTCGTTGCAGGAGCGACTGTGACAGCAAACGACAGTGAGATAGGAGTTTCGCGAACTGTTGTCACAAGCCACGCAGGGCAATATGAGATAGTTGCGCTTCCAGTCGGACGCTATGAGGTCCGCGCCACAAAGCAAGGCTTCGCCGATGAAACGCGCGCGAGAATCAGCTTGGCGGTTGGCCAGGACGCCGCGGTCGACATTAAGATGCAGCTGAGGACCTCCGACGTCTGCGCGAGCGGCCACGAACTCGCCACCACCGATTGCGCGCTGAGCTGGCACGGCATCACGCTGTACGGTTCGTATGACGTCGGCGTCGGCTGGGTCAGCCACGGCTTACCGGAAAACGGTTATAACTATGAAGGTGCCTCTCTGGTGAATCGAAACGGCTATCAACATCGATTCCTCATCGCACCGAACAACCTGCAGCAGACGGGTCTGGGCATCAGGGGCAAGGAAGATTTTCTGCCTGGTTGGTCCGTTGTCTTCAACGCTTCAACCGGCATCAATCCGCAGTCCGGCCTGCTCGCCGACGCGTCGAAGACCCAGATCATTAACAACGGTCTTCCCAGGGCAAGCTATTCGTACACCATCGACGGCGCGCGCGCGGGCCAACCCTTCAATGACGAAATCTATGGCGGCGTATCGTCCACGCGCTTCGGCACGCTGACCTTCGGTCGTCAACGCGCGCTCGGAACCGATCTGATGCTCAATTACGATCCGGCCGGCGGCAGCTATGCCTTTTCGTACATAGGGTATAACGGCACGATGGCCGGCGGCGGCGACACCGAGGACAGCCGTTGGGACTCCACCCTGAAGTATCGCCTCACCTATGGCCCGGCCCATTTCGGCGCGACGTATAAATTCGCCGATGGTAATGGCGGCTGCTTTTCGGCCTCCGCAACCTGGACTGCCGGGAACTGTACGCCGGAGTCGGCGCATAACAACGCCTATGGATTCGACCTCGGCGGAGACTACGGCAAGTTGTCCGCCGACCTCGTCTTCCAGCATTACAACCAGGCGATCAGCGTGTTGAACCCCTTGCTGGGGCCTCAGAGTCCGACGCAGTCCTATCAGTCGACCACGAACAGCATCAATACAAACCCCATCACCGGGGTCAATCTGATCGACACGGCCAACACCTTATATGGCATCGTGACCGACAACAACGGCGTCATTGGCGCTGTCAAGTATGTGTGGGATCCGTTCAAGTTCTTTGGCGGCTATGAATACATCTGGCAGAATAACCCGAAGGACCCGTTGGGCGTTGGTGCCTCGGACCAGGGCGGTTACATTCTGAGCGGGGTCGAAGACAACAATCTTGATTCTGAAAAGTTGCTACAAATCTGGTGGACGGGCGTGAAGTACACCTACCGTACCAAGACCGACTTCACTTTCGCCTGGTATCAACAGCGTCAGAACGACTTCCGTTTTCCGAAGGAATGCGATGCCGTAGCCGGCTTCCGCGCTTCCTGCGCGGGCACCCTCAACGAGGTGTCTGGCTATGCGGATCATCACTTCACCAAGCGTTTCGACACTTTTGCCGGAGTTGCGTACTCCTATGTGAGCGGCGGTCTGGGCATCGCCATTCCTCATGGCCCCGGCGTCCCATATCTCCACAACAACAACCTCGCTCCGACAGTCGGTGGTCGTTTCACCTTCTGATCGTCTCCGAGGCGGGCTCAGTCGAGAGCTCACCATCGGTTGTGGTTCCTCAAAACCTCGCGGCGGGTTCGAAATCGCCGCGAGGTCATTCCTCCGAACAAACCAAATTCCGATTCTGTCGAAACGTTTCCGTTCTGAGATTAGGGCTGAACCGGAAGCGTGTTGGCCGTCGGGGCAGTGTCTGAGTGAGGCACTAACCGGCAGTATCCGCACTCGACGAAGGAACGAAGACTTGCCGCCCGTGAATTTACTTGATCAAGTGGCCAAGTCACTCCGGCTGCGGATTCAATGTGCCAACCTATCGCCTCGTCGCCTATCCTCTTCAACTCCGGCACCAAGCACGCCTAGATGTCAGGTATAGCTGGCTAATGGCGCAACTGGTGCCGACAAGCTCACCCACCCAGCGGGCGACTGATCCGACGACCACCAGAAAAGTGGCACCCCGTCTCACGCGCCTATATACATTTATTCGCAGGGTACCGAACTTTCATCTACCCCAACTCCTCTCTCAAGTATGCACGCCACGCCCAACCCGAAGGAGCCACCAACCGGCGACCAAACCCTCCTCGTCCTCCTCGCCCAAACGGGCGACCGGGCTGCTCTGGAGCAGCTTCTCCGCAGTAACTATGCGCCGTTGCGCAGCTACATCACCCGCCTAGCTGGTGCCGGCCTCCCCGACGACATTCTCCAGGAGACCTCGATTCAGATCTTTCGCAAGCTCCCATTTCTGCGCGAGCCCGCCGTCTTCCGCGCCTGGACCCTCCGAATTGCCTCGCGCATTGCCTTTTCCCAACTTAAACGCGCCCGCCGCTGGCAGCCCCTCGACAGCGGTCTACCCGAACCCATCACCACCCCCAGTCCCAATCTCGGCGAGCCATCCGATGCTGCCTTCTTCGCCCTGCTCGACCACGTCTCGCCCGCTAGCCGAGCCGTCCTCCTTCTCCATTATCAACACGATCTCTCACTCGAAGAGAGCGCCGCGATACTGGAGATTCCGATCGGCACCGCCAAGTCGCGCCTCCACTACGGAGTCACTACCCTTCGCAAACACCTCATCACTGAAAGGAAACCAGCATGAGCCCCGAACCCCAGCAGCCCAACTCCGGAGATACTAACGCCGAACTCGCCTTCGTCCAACAAGCCCTCGCAGCCGCCGACAGGTCCGAACGCGCCTCCCGCATCATCGTCGGGGTGCTCGCTATCCTGGCTGTCGTCGCCTTCATATGGATGCACCTCAATCTGTTCCCGCCACAGACCCTCGGCGGACTCTTGCATTCCCTGCTTCGCGTCGATCTTTTCTTCCTCGTTCTCCTTTTCGCCATCACCATGTACCTTCGTCGGGTCATGAACCAGAACACTCGCACGATACTCCGGGCGCTCGCGAACACCCGACAACACTAATTTCATCGCAGACGAAACGTGGGTGGCCTGCGTGACTGAGGAAGGGAGCCCGAGCGTGTCTTGGACACAGTGATTGTCACGGTCTGTCCGTTTCCAGCGGGTACTGTAAACCGATGGAACATTTGCTCGTAGGATGAGGTCTCGATCTCCGAACGGGAGAGTGTTGAAAGGGCCATCCCCGTCAGAAGCTCCATAGCCGCGTAAGCCCAGAAACGTATGGGATGGCAGCCGACTGGCCTCGGGCAGATTGCCGATCTCGAAGAAGTCCGCCACTTCTAGTCCGTTAGGAGGAGGGGGCGCAAGTGTTCTTTGACTGAGGTGCCCGATCTCGCGAATGGCTTCAACGTAAGCTTTTCACACAGACGATGGAGATGAATTTAGCTCACTGGCGCGGTGCACCTGCAAAGGAATCAAGATAGCGATACTTTCTGCTAAGCGATAAGCCCACTCTCTGTATTGATTTGCGCCAGGGTGGTAGCCGTCCGACGCCATGTCATTTGGATTCGAGGCCCACTGAAGCGAAACATAGGCAACGTTCTGCTGTGGCGCAATCCATCGGCGAAGACCTTCGTCAAGAAGATGTGCGTATCTGCCCAGGTACCAACGAAGCGGCTGGGGCGCAGCCGGTGTGAGGTGCAGTGGAGGCAGGCCACTGATGACAATAAAATTCGCTCCAACCCGCTTCGAGAGTTCATTGACTAACACCTCATAGTCCGCGATGAACTGATGAGGCTTCCTTTGGGATGTAACGTCGTTGGTTCCAAGAGCTGTAACAATCACATCGGCGGCTAAAAGCTCGTGGCTTTGGACAAGCTCTAGAGCCTGACTGGTGTTCACACCCGACTTAGCTACTAGCTGCCATCGAACGGATCGGACAAGCCGATTTGCAAGGATAGAGGCGACCTGGGATGCCAGTGCAGCGGTTTGATGCGGAACGCCCACGCCAGCCATGGTTGAATCGCCGACAAAGAGCAGCTTCAGATCAGACTGATCATTTTCAATTACAACGAGTCCGGTTCGCAGGCCTGCTGCTTCCTCAAGGCGAAGAGCCGTTCTACGCATCCTTAGACCCTGAGCCAAAAGAATAGGGCCCAGCAGAATCTTGTAGATCGAAATCATTCTCATGAGCGGGCTGATGGTGTTATGGACGACAGCCTTAGGCGGCGTTACGGAGAAGATCCAATGCGCGCGAACGCAGCAGAACCTTCTTTTGGACGAGTGAGAGAGCTTGCTCTTGAGGGCCATCCAGAGCGACGATACCAAGTCGCTCAGAGGTTTGATCATTCCAGATCAGCCAGCGATACCAATCCGGCCCGTTCGGCCGATGATCGGCTCTGACATGGGAAAACGATTCCGTCACCACCTGCACAGCATCCGTCAGCTCGTCAGTCCTGGCGAAGATTTCTTCCTGATGTCTCATAGGGAGGGCTCCAGATCACAGAATATGCGCGTGCAGAGATACCGGCAATGATATCCGCATAAATTAAGATGTCAATTTTGGCACCTCGATCATTCAATTCTTCGACTGGGTCTGGCTTCTTATCGTCGATCAGCATTTTTAGCTGGCATGAACGCGACAGGTAGGCGGGATAACGGAGGAACTGTCGTGGGTGCAGGCGACATTTTCATCCGGCAAATTCGCCCTCCGGGGGTGGTCAAATATTTTGAGTTTGTGCATAACTATGCATGGTGGCCTGCGGCCCCCCAAGTTACTGAAGTACACCGACTTACATTACACTCCGCTCGTTTCTGCTGAGGATTCCATCATCGTGGCCACATTTTATTCGACTTTAGCTCAGAACTCACTTCTGAGTTTTTCCAGCTTGGGCGATGCCGGTGTTGGCGGCGCAATCGACAACAATGGCACGCTCACGGTAGACAACAGCACGTTCAGCGCGAATTCCTCCAACAATGGGGGCGCCATTGCAAACTTGGGAGGTACGGCGACGATTCGCGATAGCTCGTTCAGCTTCTACATTCGTCGATCTTCCACACGAGGCTCCACAAATTCCATCTTCGCTAGCGCTAGTGAACGGAGATTCGGATGATTTGGCCATTCGGTGTTGCACCGAAGTTCGACACGTATAGGTAGCCATCCGGGCCGAAGGTCATTCCTGTCGGAACGGAGAGACCGGTGGCTACGTCTTCGATCTCGCCGACACGGTTGAGGCGGACAACCTTACCGTCGCCGGGGTTTGGAAGACCGGGGGCGGCGGAGAGTTCGAGCGCATAGAGGAGACCATCGGGGCCAAAGTCCACGGCTACGATAGTCGTAAATCCGGCGCGTGATCCGGAGAGACGAAGCTTCTGGATCTCGTCGCCGCAGCCGAAGCCAAAGAGGAAGGGCCAAGGGCATGCGCCGGTGTTGAAGCTCATAATCTTGCTTGAATCCGGAGTGATGGGAAACAGTCCGAGGTTGCCGATGTAGAACTTTCCGTCGCTGACAGCGACCGATGTGGGGACGATGTGGCCCTGCTGTTTCGAGATATCGAGCTCTTCGCGGAGTTCTCCGCTCGAGGAGATAGAGAAGAGTTGGCCGTGATTGGGTTCGAGGGTATAGAGGCGATTGTCGTAGGCAATGAGGCTGTAGAAGACTCCGTCCGGTTCGAAGTCGGCGAGGTCTGGGTACGCGGCAGGGTGGCTTTGGAGGAACTGGCTGAGATTTGCGACGGCCTTCCAGGAGCCGGACTTCGTGTCGACGCGGGCGATAATGTTTGGCGATGAGGCGTTGCCATGGGAGCAGCCTCCCCCACTAGTGACCGCGTAGAGCGTCCCATTGAGGAAGGCAATGTCGGCTACACCTTGCAGATCGCCTTCAGCAGCGAGGGATGATGGGAATCCGGAGGCGACGGTGGTGCGGTTGCCGGACTTGTCGAGCTTGGAGATACGTCCCGTGCTGCCGCCAAGATAGGAGCCGATGGGGGCAGGAACTTGGGCGCAGAGGCCGACCGTCGAGATCTTTCCGCCGGTTCCGGCTTCGGCGACATAAAGATCACCGTCTGGGCCGAATTTGAGGCCGCGAGGGGATTCAAGTCCGCTGGCGTAGATGGACGCGTTGGACGAAAGCTGGGCATAAGCCGAGGTGAAAGCTATACTGGCAGCGCACGCCGCAAGGCATAGATAGTCAGCTAGTTTGATTTTCACGAGTTGGACCTCTTTTCTGGGACAGGCCTTTGGCCATCCAGGGCCAAGATCGACTTTTAAGCGCGACCCGGTAAGTTTCTTGCTGTAAGTTACGTGGGCTACGTCAATGAGCTCAATCAGATACTGAAGGTCGTTTCATGGTGGACAATAGCGTCATACCGACTTCCGAGATAGAAGAGGAGCTTCATCGCATCCTGAGTTCGAGGGTGTTTGCCGCGGCGCAGCGGAGCCAAGACTTTCTACGATATGTGGTCGAGAGGTCGCTAACGGATGCGCCTCCTCCGCTGAAGGAATTTGCGATCGCGATGGACGTCTTCGCAAGGGGCGATGATTACGATCCGGCGATCGATGCGACGGTGCGGGTGGAGGCGGGGCGACTTCGCGGCCGGCTTCGAGAGTACTACGACGGGGAGGGTAAGAACGATCCTGTCTGTATCGATATTCCCAAGGGAGGGTACTGTCCGACCTTTGCGTTCCGTGAGCGCAAGGCTGATGCTGCGAAAGAAAATCCGCCGCTCCTGGTCAACGCAATATCGGTCGAGACCAAAACCGCGCGACGCGAGTCTCTAAATTGGGGCCGTTGGGCGGTTGTGGGTGTGCTGCTTGCTCTGATTGCTACAGCTACATGGCGATGGCACTGGCAAACTCAGCAGGTAGTGAGTGATTTGAGGGGCAGGCGGCAGATTGCGCTTGCGGTGTTGCCGTTTGCTAATGAGACTGGCGATAAGGCGAATGATTACCTGGCGGATGGGTTGACGGACGATTTGATTCGACAGCTATCGGAGATTCCTCCGCTCAAGGTGATGGCTCGCGGGGCGGTATACCGGTTTCGATCGAGTACGGAGAACACTGTTGCTGTCGGGCGCTCACTCCATGTGAACAGCATAATGACCGGCGTGATGCACATGGCCGACGGCAAGATGGCGATCGACACTGAACTGAGCAATGTGACGGATGGGAGCGTTATTGAGAGTCACCGGTATCTGCCGGAAGGTGGCGATCTCAGGCCGGTGCAGGCGAGCATCGTGCAGGATTTGATCCATGGCCTGAAGATTGAGCTGGATGCAAGACAGTCGGCGCATACGCTGCGGCCCGTTTCGTCGAACGTGGAGGCTTACCGCGAGATGCTGCGAGGCGAGGGTGCGGTACGGGGAAATTCTCCGATGGCAGTTCACAACGCCATTGGTCATTTCGAACAGGCGGTGAAGCTCGACCCCGAGTTCACAATTGCGTGGGCGGACCTGGCGGAAGCGCACCTGTTGCTTGGGGTTTACTTTGAGGATCCCCGGCAGCATATGCCACAAGCAAGCGAGTATGCGAGTCGAGCGCTGACCTTCGACAGCGAGTCCGAGGAGGCGCATGGAACGCTGGGACTGGTCAAACTGCTTTATAACTGGGACTATCCCGGAGCTATTTCGGAGCTCGCATCGGCTGAGAATGAGCAAAGCGCATTGACAGTACTGAGCTGCACTTCGCACCTGATGGCACAGACCGGACGGACGAGAGAAGCAGATGAGATGGTGCACCGAATGTTGGGCTATGATCCGCAGTCGGCTCAACTCATTGGCGAGCTGGGCTGCATTGACTACTACCGGGGCGATTATGCGAATGCGATGCTGCACTATCGCGACGCGATGGCAAAGGACCCCCAGTCGCCCGTGCCGTACTGGGGAGTTGGGAAGACGCTGTCGCTGCAGGGGAAGTATAACGAAGCGGTGAAGGCAATGCGGCAGTTCAAGTCGGCGAATGGGTTTGAACCTCCGCTGCTTACCGCGGAGATCGGCTATGCACTGGGGCGGCAGGGTAAGACGGTTGAGGCGAAACGGGAGGTCGGGTTGCTGCGTGAGGAGTCGATGTCGACGTTTGTTGATCCCTACTTGGTATCCCTCATTTATCTCGGGATGGGCGATGAGCACCTGACCCTTCAATGGTTGAATCGTGCCTATGTCGTGCGATCGCCGTTCTTAATTTCAATTTCGACAGAACCGAAGTGGAAGCAGATGATTGATCGGCCCGGGTTGCGGGCGTTTCTGGCAAAGATGACTCCACAGGAACACACGTAAGGCTAGAAGGTCATTGGTTATTGGAAGCTCCCGAGTGCGGGATGCGTTCATCCGGCGCAGTTGATCTCGACAACATGCCGTAGGGTGAAGACCCACGATTTTCGAACTTTTCAGGGGGCTCGATATTTATGTAGTAGACATGCTGGCCACTTCCTATCTTCTCGGATTTGCTGTTTGGTAACGTGATGGTGGCAGTCGTGTTCGCTGGAAGCGTGATGGTGAAGCGATGCAAATTCTGCTGCCAATCTGAGACTATCGTTCCGTAGGCTGAATCGTACTCGACGTGCAGTCGCTGGAGAAGCGGGTCGAAGTGAGGGTGAATTATGAGGCGATGGAACCCCGGACCGGTGGGGTCAGTATCGATGCCGGCAGCGCGCTGGTAGACCCAGGCCATCACAGCCCCGAACGCATAGTGGTTATAGGAGTTCATGCTGGGGTCGCCGGTATCGCCATTCCAGCGCTCCCACCAGGTGGTGGCGCCTTTCTTCACCATGTATCCCCACGAAGGATATATGTCTGAGAGGAGAAGTTTAAAGGCTAAATCGGTGTGCTGATTTTCATCGAGTACAAACATAAGGAAGGGTGTACCGAGAAAGCCAGTAGTCAGACGATTGCCGTGCTCCTCAATATCTCTTACGAGATGATTGACCATGGAGGGCCGAAGCGAAGGAGGCGCGATGTCGGTGAAGAGAGTAGCGAGGTACGCTGTTTGCGTATTGCCGGCGACGCTCCCATCGTCCTTCACAAAGGCGGAGCGATAAGCGGCAGCGATGTGATCGTATTGCTGTTGGTATCTCTCGGCGTCGGCTGGACGATTGAGCGCCGTCGCCATCGCCACCATCTCACGTGTGACGAGTGCCCAGTAAGCCGTATTGATAAGGGTCTTCGGAGTATTCTGGTCCGGCGCGAGCCAGTCAGCATAATTATTGCCCACGGCGTTCTTACGAATGTAGTCGGGATTGCTGCTGAGGATAAATGCAGCCCAACGTTCCATCGCTGGCCATGAAGTCTCAACAACACTCAAGTCTCCATACTGCAGCCACGCTGCATAAGGAATGAAGACTCCTGCGTCGCCCCAGCCGGGCGCACCAGGATTAGGCCCCAGTATGTTGGGTGAGACGTCGGTAAAGGCACCAGCAGAAGTTTGAGCGTCCGTCACGTCCGTCATGAACTTGCGTGTGAAGGCATTGATGTCGAAGTTATAAGTTCCCGTTCGCCAGAAAACACCTGCATCCCCCATCCACCCAAGACGCTCATCTCGCTGCGGGCAGTCTGTCGGAATCGAGACGAAATTACCACGCTGTCCCCATGCGCCGAGTTGATTCATCTTGTTGAGTGTCTCGCTGGAGCTGGCTAGTCGAACCGTAGGTTGCCCGGAAAGGCTGTTGTAGACAAAGCCACTGATCGTGGCGAGGGTTGGTGGAGTCGAAGGCTGATCGCCGAGGAAAGATAGCTCGACATAACGAAATCCATGGAAAGTAAAGGCCGGTGTCCAGATTTCGTCTCCATCACCGGCGAGAGTGTAGGTATCTGTGGCATCGGCGTTACGAAGGTTTTCGGTATAGATGCTGCCATCGGGGTTGAGTCGCTCAGCATAGCGCAGTCGCACGACCGTGCCGCGTGAGCCACGAACATGAATTTGTACATTTCCCACCATGTTCTGTCCCATGTCATAAACGACTGGATGAGCGGCGTTGGCGGGATCCATACTAATGGGATGAAGCGTGAGGGTTGTGTGGATAGGAAGGTCAGGCTCGGCGGTGAGGGCCATGTTCCGATCCGGTGGATTAGCCGTAACGGCTACTGTCCAATGCGAAGCATCGAAGTTGGACCTGTTCCAGGCAGGCTGAAAAAGCCGTGCATCGTAAGACTCCCCACCATAGATCTCAGAAAACGTAATCGGCGCTGGCCCAGTAAGCCAACTCTGATCGGTGACGATTGTCTGATGATTGCCGTCTACAAAGTTGAGATCGAGTTGCGCACGAAGCAGGTTTGGACCTGGCGTATCGCGGAACCCGATCCATGTCATGGGCGAACTGTACCACCCTCCCCCAAGGAGAACACCTAGCGTGTTTGCCCCGGGCCTAATGAGCGATGTCACATCGTAGGTTTGGTAAAGAACGCGCTTGTGGAAATCAGTCCAGCCTGGCGCGAGCAGCGTTTTGGGTGCAACGGGTTTGCCGTCCACAAACGCCTGATACGCACCGAGAGCAGTAATGCTGAGGCGCGCGCTACGGATACCAGGTTTTGCATTAAAGTTCTTGCGCAAGAGCGAGGCATCCGTCGTGATGCGATTTGGTCCGGCGACCGGCTGCTGACGATCTGTGCCAATCCCAAAATGCTCGGAGATTGGTCCCGCAACCTGTGCACTCTCCCAGGTGCCATTCGGCACGGAGCGTGCCTGCCAGCTTTCGTTGGTCACGATACGCTCTTCTCTTCCATCTGCCTGGGTCAAGTGGATGGATGCCGCAACCGCAGATGGCGCCGTAACAGATTGGTTATCTGTGCGATGCGAAATGATGTCCAGCTCCACTTCGTTGTCGCCCGCATGAAGGAGGGACGTAATCTCTTCGCGATCAAAGGCGCCCCACTCGTCGTGATGGCCCGTCAGCTTCCCGTTTACGCTCGCGGTGAACGCTCCGCGCACCAGAACATGCAGGCTTGCGGCTTGCGGCTTTGCATCTAGGTGAAGACGATAGAGAAAGTGTGCTGCCGTGGCAGACGGTACGTGCATCGCGTCTAACTTAGCCAGCCAGATCCATCGGATCGCCTTGAGTTCTTGTTCGGCTTCGGGGTCTCTCCTGGTGATCCATTTTGCTTTCCATTGGTTTGCGCTCATTAGCCCGGTCTCAAACCACGACGGTTCCGATCGGGTTTGATCTCCTGTGCTGTTCCAGACAATGACCTTCCAGATGTAGTGCCGTTGTGGCTCGATGGTTTTGCCGGCATAAGTCACATCGAGAGATTCAGAAGACTTTACCTGACCCGAGTCCCATACGTCCGCTTTGCCGGGGAAAAGATTTTTGGAATCCGTGGCTACGAGAATCTCGTAAGAAGACTGCATCCAATTCACTGACTTTGCGTCATTTTGCCACGAAAATGTCGGCTGCTGTGTGTCGATGCCGAGAGGGTTGACCAAACCATTTGTTCGGAGGTGAACAGGAGCAGCCTGCGCAGAAACGACGAAGGCGAACAGGAGCAGCGCAACGGCTTTTGACATCTCTGTAGAACTCCGATGTTACGTTGAACAAATATGTATCAGATATTCGGTATGCAGGATATAGCGAACGGAATCGAAGGTTGGAATGACGATACAAGGTGCATTCCCGCGCGAACAACTTAGCGATCGCGAAAGTTCAAATGTTCTAGGGCAGTCAATTGGCTGGAGAATGTACTCAACGATCTTCGATGAACTCAACCTCATGTGGATTGGTATGCTCAATGTTGCGTAACGTGGCATTGAGCATATTGTCCGTCGTGCCGCTCGATTGTGGCTTCGAAGGTGCATTCAGTTTCGAATTGAATACATTGGTTTGGGTAGGTGCTCATGAATGATATGAGCAGGGGTTTTTAATCGGAGAAAGATTGTTTCAAAAAAAAAGTGGAACATAACCTCGTCACGGAAGTTCGACGCAGGCAGTCCAGGGTTGAGATGACGATTGCTGTTGCCGAACAAGAGAATCTGCCTTGACGAGGAATTTCGATATGGATTGAACTCGGCATAACGTCGTGCATCGTAGTGTTCTCGCTTAGACGAGTGCGAATTGTAGCAATTTGGAAGTTGGCAGAGTGCGGCTTTATATTGCTAAAACGCACAGAGACCCGCTTTTGTTTCTCCATGCACCCACATTCCGCTGACCGGCCCTGCTCTGCAGGCTGCGCGGCAACTCGCTCGTCACGATTATCGTTACAGCAGGATAGGATGGCAGGCACTTGAGGCCTGCCATCCGGAATGAACGAAAGTTGCTAATTCATATCGGCTTCGCTCTCCTTATCGATTTGAGAGTCCAGCGTTGACCGCTTCCGCGAGTGTCACTGTGGGTCTCCTTTTCCTGCGGGCGTTATTCGAGGGTTAAGGTGACGGTGGTGGCATGCGACAGCGTGCCCGAGGTCGCGGTCACGGTCATCGTGTAGGTCTGTGGCGGTTTTCCGGATAAGCCGCTGGTGGCTGCGCAGCCACTGAGTCCGGCCATCGCGTATGCTCCGGCCGCCAGCAGCAAAAAGGTAAAGATCATCCGGCCCAGCGTTTTCCCGAGACGGCGCCGGATCCCGACAAGCGGGAGCAGCAGAAATCCCAAGGCAACCGGAGGCAACATGCGGTGGAGCTTAGTTCCTGGCTCAAGTTGCGCAACCGTGGATGGAGTCTGGATAGCCAACGTGGCTGCGGGCAGTGCGACATTCGCAGGGAACGACCAGGTTGTGCTAGTGAGCTGAGTCCACGAGGACGGAGCAATGGTTGCACTCGCTCCGGAGGGCAGGCCGGTTAGGGACAAGGTGATCGGAGCTGGAAAGATCGTTCCGTTGGTGGGAAGAATGGAGAGCGGATAGTTGGCAGTGCCTCCGGGAGTCACGGTTTGCGAGGCACTGGCTCCTGATCCGCCGACATTGCTCAGGCTGAAGTCAAGGACTGACTCCGTCAGCGCGCCGCTTGTCGCTGCGCTGAAGTTGGCATTGCCGCTGTACACGGCGGTGATGGTATGGTTGCCTGCGGCCAGCGAGGAGGTGCTGAGGGTCGCCACGCCGTTGGACAGGATTCCCTGGCCGAGCGGTGTCGTGCCGTCCAGGAAACTCACTGTGCCAGTGGGCGTGGTTGCGGTCGAAGGCACGGTTGCGGTGAAGAGAAGAGGATTGGTGAGGACAACAGAGCTAGCGCTGCTGGTGAGGGTCACCGTAGTGGAGGTTTTGCTCACGACGACGGTCGCGGCGTTGTTGCTAGCCACGTACTGCCCTTCGCTGCCCGAATAGTTCGCGGTGATGGTATGAGTGCCGGTGCCGCTGAGTACGACACCGTTCAAGCTCGTGGTTTTATTGGCGAGGTTCACCGACGCGCCATTATTCAGAGAGGTTACGGTTGAACCGACGGTATCGGTGAAGCTGACCGAGCCGGACGGAGAGTTCGAGGTATGGCCGGTTGCGGTATCCGTCACCGTTGCCGTGATCGTCACGGATTGGCCACTGACCACTGAGGTCGGACTGGTGGTCACTGTGGTTGCGGTGCTGTCGTTCAAGTTCAGGCCGGTGCCATTGACCGAGACCTGCTCGGTGCTGCCGGTGACGTTGAGGGTGTTGTTGGTCACGGTAATGCCGGCGCTCAGGCTGCTCGCCGACTGCGGCGTGAAGTTCACCGAGACGTCGCATACTGTTCCAGGCGACAACGAGCTAGAAGAGGTGCAGGGATTGGTATCGTTGCCGTTGCTGGAGAAGTTCGCCGTGTAGGTGGGATTGGCGGAGAAGGCCAGGGGCTGGTTTCCGAGGTTGGTCACCGTTGCCGTTTGAGGACCGTCTGCAGTGTCGGTCGTTCCTGCGCCGGTTGGGGTGGGGAACGTCAGCTGCGCACCTGAGACATTAACGAAGACGAGGCGGTTGTTACTCCAGTCCGGAATATAGAGATTGCCGAAAGGATCCACCGTTACCCCATACACACTGGAGGCAAGGCTGGATGCTTGTCCGCTTAGGCTTAGAACCGAGGCCACACCTGCGGCTGTGATCCTCACAATTCGAGAGTTGGTCGTGTTTGTGTTTACGATCGAGTCTGCAATGTAAATATTTCCCATCGCATCCGCCGCTACACCCTGCGGATTGTTGATCGCGGGAGTGATGTTACTCGGAATGGCCAATGCAGAGACCACGCCTGAGGCCGTTACCTTGATGATGCTGCTGTCGTTCTGGGTTCGGGCCGCGGCGTAGATGTTGCCCTGGGGATCAATCGTCAGGCCGGTAAGGGTGCTTCCAGTGAAGCTATAGCTGCTAGTAGGGATCACCGTTCCAATGCCCGTCGAGGTCGATCCGGTGACGAACAAGGACGAGACTTCGACGATCCGGCCATTGGTGAAGTCCGCGATATACAGACTCCCGGCTGCATCGAAGGCCAGCGCCGTAGGAAAGCCCAGCACAGGAGATAGGCCAGTGATGCTCAGCACAGTGACAACTCCGTTCGGAGTGACGACCAGAATGCGACTGTTTTGTTGATCTCCTATATACAGATTGCCGGCGCCATCGATGGCTACCCCGGTGATGTCCTGCACCGGTATGCTCCCGGGGATTCCTATGCTTACCACGGCGGTGGCGCCGCGCCCGCCCGCGGGGATCTTGGTTACATTGGAGCCGCTATAATCCCCGACATACATGTTGCCTGCGCCATCCAGAGCGACCTGGTACGGACCGGAGAGGGTCAGATTGCCGGTGTTAATCACCGTCCCCGTGTTGGGAGACAGAGCCGCTACTGGGGCATCGCCAAATCCGTACAGAGGAAGGGTAAGCGCAGGATTCAAAGCCGCATCATAAAGCACCAGCGCTCCGTTGCGCAGGCCGGGAGCTGTGGGGAGAAAACTGACCTCCACGGTGCAATAGGAACCCGATGTCGCACCGCTGCAGGTGGTATTTGCACCACTGACAATCTGAAAATCAAGATTCTGCGTGCCGGAGGTAAACGCGTTCACGCTCTCCAAGCTTTCGACCGGGAATCCTACGGAGAAACTCAGGATGAACGACGTTGGCGTTGAGGACCCCAGGCTGATATGGCCAAACCCAACCGCCGTCTTGTTCAACGATGAGGAGCCATCCTCGCCTAAATCTAAAGATGGATCCACAACCATGGCTCGGCTGTCGCCAGTATCGGCAACATAAACCCCGCCGAAGACGTCGACTGCAACTCCCAGAGGCCCGCTGAATGTCGTGCCCTGGAGAAAAACCGAGTTCATCAGCACATTGCTATCGCCTGCGGAGTCTATCTCGACGATACGGTTGTGGCCTGTATCGGCGATAAAGACGTTGCCGATATGATCCACGGCGACGCCGCTCGGATTACTTAGGGCAGGCTCCAACTCGCCTGTGCTGAGGACCACACCGGTAGTGCTTCCTGCTGTAACCGTCACGATGCGATTGTTCACAGAATCGGCGATATAGAGTTTTCCTGATACATCTACAGCCAAGCCTTCGGGACTGCTGAGGGATGCTGAACCAGAGGAAACGTTGATCGCAAGAGAGGCCGCAGAGCCTCCGGAAGTTACTTCGACGATCCGGCTGCTACTGCCTGTGCCGTCGGAGATAAAGAGGTCCCCAGACTGATCCAAAGCTACGCCGTGCGGAGCGGTCAGCGTCACGCTCCCAGTGCTGATTACGGAGCCGGCCCCCGAGGAGGCAACCTTCACAACGCGCGTGTTGCTCGTATCCGCGATATAGAGGTTGCTCGCAGCGTCGAGGGCAATGCCGGACAAAGAACCCAGTGTCGGGCTCAACCCGCTGATCGTAAGCACCGACGCGGTACCCTGTGCATTCACTTCGACGATTCGCCCGCTTCCGCTGACCGTATCGGCAATGAATATGTCGCCTGCGGAATCCACCACGATACCGGAGGGAGAGCTCAAGGTAATACTTCCGCCTGTGTTGAGCGTCTGCACACTCCCTTGAAATGCCAAGCTGAACGACGCATGTGCATCGCACCCGCATGCCAGTAGAAAAACGAAAAGAGACATAGTTGCGATGCGACTGGACCGCGAGTAAAAAGCCATTACACCCTTTCAAGTAAAGCCAATTCTCACGTCCTCCCACCAGGAGAGGTCAGTGCACGTTAAGCTCCTAGAGCCGACAAGGTGGCTGACACACCGCTTTTGGCTTTGTATCGAGAACTTAATCGCTACAAAAGGCTTTGGGTATCACCTAATCAGGTGATTGGGAAAAGATATGCTGTTTCGTATAGGATTGCGTTCCGAAATGCGATCGGGAAACTGACCGTTGTGTTGTCGATTTGGTCTGATAAATAACGAGATTGTTGGTTGGATTTTTGGGTCGTTCAACTCGGACATTGAAATCGAGGTGCGCCCGGGTGTATAAACCTAGCACCGGAGGAGAGCCATGAGGCGATTCCTTGCGATTGCGTTCCTGAGTCTGGCGATGGTCTCCCCATCGTATGCGGATCTGATGAGCACGGCCGCGGTGAACATCTTCGGGCCATGTGGGCTGTCTCAGGAAGTAACTGGTACGGCCAGAGCAAGCGCGACCGCCTGTACCCTTCCCGAGGGCGGTTCAGCTTCGACATCCATCAACTTCGGAATTACGTCCTCCGAGATCGCAACTTGGGCCTTCGATGACGGCGCGGGGCGATCTTCAAACGCCAAGAGCACTTCGCTGTTCGACAACGAGTTTGTTGTCACGGGCGGCTCGGGTTCGGGATTTCTGACGCTCAACTTCGTCGAAAGCGACGTCATGGGTAACAATGATCCCCAGGCATCGGCTAATTTCGAGGTGGTGGCGTCTCTGAATGGAGTTCAGTACAGCAATGTGCGGATCTGCGGCAATCCACCGGCGGTGGAAGGCATCGTGTGCATGAATCCGACGGACGCGATTGGGGTCGCGTTCACGTATGGGACGCCGTTTGAGCTTTCCGTTGCGTTGAACGCCGTTGCAGCTGGAGGGCTTGCCAATCTTGTGCCATTCACGACCCTCAAGGGCGATGGAACGTTAAATTATTCGCTGCCATCGCAGAGTGACGTGCTTACGAAGGTTCCAGCGACCGTTCCAGAATCTGCAACCGCAATCCTGATGACGACTGGAATGTTTGTGCTGCTCATCCGGAGGCGAGGCACGATGTAAAGTTGCCTGGGGTTACCGCTTACGCCGTCCCACGCGGCGCCCAGTTCCGGTTCGCATAAGACGTTCGAAGAATAACCCCCTCTTCCACAAGCCCACGATTGTGCAGCTTACCTCATAGAACCAGACGTGAATGCCTCGAAGTTTTGCGTCATCCAGCAATCATTGAGTGATCCGCGGCAGTTCGGACATATCAATTCGCGATATCAGGCCTTCACGGCGTTCGTGATCTCACGACAATCCGTCTGTCACGGTATTCAGAGCCAGTAGCACGCCTCGAAAGCACCGCAGCGCTATGGCGCTGACGCAAAGCATGTTGGCCGCTGCCTGTCCGATGTTAGTCTTCGAGCAGATGAAGGGCGATGAACTCTTGTTCGAAGAAATGATGCTCTTATGATCGATCTAATTTCCGATGCTTTAACTCCGATCTTTCTCATTATCCTGCTTGGGTATTTTGCGGGGGCAAGCGGCAGGATTGACAATAAGCATGTAACTTCGCTCAATATTGTTGTCATGAATTTCGCATTACCTGCGGCGATGTTCGGTGCTGTCGTACAGGCCCCCAAGGGCGACCTTAGTCGTGGCGACCACCTCCATGACGCGTGAAATCTGGTTGGCCATTGGCACGTCTCTTTATTCGGTCCAATTGATTAACCCTTCTTCAAGAATGTATGCATGGCTGACGGCCTAATTTTCATCATGGCGACAAGAAGTCAGCCAGCTCTGCTGCCGCGCCCAACGCATGCTGACTGATACGCAGGCATCTCAGCGTCTCTAAGAACGGACTTAAATATGTCGCTTATCTGGCCGTTGCCTGATCTAACCGGTCGCCGGAAAGGAGACTTCGACGAATACTGAGGTTCCGCGCGAATAGGTTGCGGCAGCCAACGCAGCCACCACGTAGGCCAGGGGACCGGCGGCTCATGCTTCGCAGTTACCCTGACGCCATACGCTGCACATGCACGATCAACCGCATTGCGCCGTCGCTCAAGACTTAGAAGGTTCCCGAGGCGATGTCCTTCAGCACTAGCTTGTTCAAGCTCAGCTACCAAGCGCTTAGCTTCGCGTTCTCCTGCTCCAAGTCCTTCAACCGCTTAGCTGGTCGACCTGCATGCCGCCATACTCCTTACGCCAACGGAAGTAGGTCTGTTCTACGATCCCAGCTTCCTTACAGGTCCGCGCCGTCGTCTTCCCGTTCGCAACGGCCACTTCGATCTGCCGCAACAGCTTCATTACCTGCTCAGGTTGGTACTTCTTCCCTCGTCCCATAGTGCTCTCCTTGTCCAGTTCTCTCTTAGCCACTGGTACAAAGCAATCCGGGCACTCCACGCTGTATTTCCGTTGAGGCTTCCTCTCGGGTATTAAGCCCAGGCTGAAGTCCAACTTCGCCAGTCTTCGAAATAGCAACGTAGATCGCTGTCAATAGTTGGGAAGGTGCGTTCTTACGCATGAGTGCCGAAAAGAGCGACGCTCCTCTCTTGGGACTCAAGAAGGTGATTTTCGGTGCCCTTCTTGTTTGACACCCGACTCTTTAGGAGATCGCGAAACTGGCGAATATGCAGGACGTTTCGAAGCGCCTGGTCCTCGACAAGGATGCAGAGACTCGCGTGAAGAACGTTGAGTCGGTGCGTGCGGAAGAGACGGCGAAGTTTCACGAACTTACACCTCAACGGTGTTTCCAAAACACGCCGGTGATTAAGCGATCTTTGCAGGCGGCAGGCGTGGAATAAAGGTACTAGCTGAAGTGTTCTACATAAGACAAGTAAGATTCCACTCCACGAAGGAAAGTAAATTCCAATGAATGATCTCCGCAAGCTCAGCGCAGAACTTGGATCTGATAATCCACGCGAACGAAGTACACCCATTGTTAGTCACCATGCCAGCATCGAATAGTTTGATGCAATCTCCGGAGAGCAACTGTGTATTCGCGTTCACGGCTAGCGGCTCAATTGTGGTTGTTCCAGCAGACGACATCACGCGTGGAGGAATCGTTTGAACTCTCCGATGCCGTGGCATGCTCGATAGTTGGGCGAGAATGGTGCTACGGCCCCCTTGTCCCGGCAGCACGAGGATAAGGCATTCTGAGTTTAACGTGGGATTTAAATGGTCGGCCATAGTAGACGATTTTCGAATTTTTCAGGTATCAGAGTTACCCATATGCTCCTTTTGGGCATCCCTTTAGACCTCGGCCGCCTGCTTTTATTCATCGCAAGTTTCGCGGTCTGCTTGCCTCCAAATCCCATAAAACATCCCCACTACAAATTAGTGCTTCCAGATGGTTACGTTGGCTTGGGTTAAGTGATATTCAATGACCTGGTGAGCCTTGCGTGGCGCAACAGTGCGTATGAGATTGATGTTTCAGAACCAGGCGTGCCCACAATACTATGTGCATAAGCGATACGCATTACCGTGCCAAATCTGGTTCCCTGGTATAGAACTCTGAATAGCCCAGTGCGCAATTTCGAGAAAACCCGAACAGAATTCCAGGAGATACTCGCCAAGCCCATTCGCGAACTTGGGCTCAAACTCGAGGGCTCTCCGCTCGAACGGTTCGTTCAGCAGCTTTATCGCGAACTGGAAGCCAAGGGTATTCACAAGTTCCGCCCGCTTTGTTATCTCACCGATGAATGGGGATGTCCCTCTGGCGAACCTGTCATCGGCATTCCGTTCTATCTGGCCAACCCGGATCTGGCACAGCTTGAGCGCAATATGAACGACCTGGAAGACGCTCGCGAGATCATGATGTACATGCGTCACGAGGCCGGACACGCGTTCAATTACGCGTACCAGCTGTACAAGTCGGCTGAGTGGCGCGATCTCTTCGGTCCGTTTCGCCGCGCATATCGCGATAATTACCGTCCCATACCGTTCTCGCGGAAGTTTGTTCGCCACATGGCCGGGTGGTACGCGCAGAAGCATCCGGATGAAGATTTTGCCGAAACATTCGCGGTCTGGCTCACGCCTCGCTCGCAATGGCGAAAGCGTTACAAGGGTTGGGGCGCGCTGGCCAAGCTCCACTACGTCGATCGAACGGTCCGAAAAGTCGGGGATGTCGAAGCCATCCGGCGTCGCGGTCGCACCGACATCACCGTCGATGAGATGGAGTCGACGGTCGGCGAGTTCTATCGTCTCAGTCTGCCGGAGGAGATTCCGGTGCAGGAACTCGCGCTGGATGCCGACCTGTCGGACATCTTCAATATCTCCAGCAAGCGACGTAAGGGCGTTCGACCCGCCCAGGAGATGTTGCATCAGCATCGCAAGTTCATTGTCGACAAGGTTGCATATTGGAGCGGCGTGCAACGTCCGATCGTCAAGCGACTAGTGGAAGCAATCTGCAAGCGTGTTGAGGATTTGGGTCTGCGTGTGGATATTCAACGCGAGTCGGACTACCTCACGGAGTTCACAGTGTACACAACCGCACTCTCAATGAATTACCTGACCCGTGGGAAGTTCATTCATTCCTGAGACGTGCCGGCAGCTGCCGTCACGCCGATTGAAGGCCGCATGACTGGAGGGAACTTGAAAGTCACAGTACTGTACGACTTGTGGGAAGAAGAGCCTACTGAAGTGCAGGAAGAAATTCCTGCTCCGCGCAAGCGCAAGGGGCAAATCAAGCGCAAGAAAAAGCCGGTAAAGCACGACCGCGAAGAGATCTTCGAAGCCCTGGAGAAGCTCGGTCATGAGCCGTCGTATTACGTTCTCGACGGCCGCCCGCAATCACTGATAGGGCTCTCCAAATGCGGCGCCAATCTCATTTTCAACCTCACGGAATCCTATGCGGGCGATGACACCAAAGAGATGCACGTCACCGCATTTCTGGATATGATCGATATCCCGTACACCGGCGCGGGACCGCACGCGCACATTCTTGCGCAGGACAAATCGATCGCCAAGAAAATGTTCGCTTTTTACGGGATTCAGTCGCCGTACTTCGCGACAGCCTATCGCGGCAACATCGACCATGCACACGACATTTCGTTCCCACT